>ERZ869936.28-NODE-28-length-273843-cov-8.905832_pt1 | contig 273843 bp, 236 predicted proteins | sample MGYA00520876_ERZ869936 | MGnify/ENA primary metagenome ERZ869936 (study PRJEB32218, sample SAMN09650985) | biofilter metagenome | isolation source: enrty point of leading RO module | place: Saudi Arabia: Thuwal, RO plant located on Red Sea | collected 2016-02-17 ...
AATGTCCAATGACCAATGTCCAATGACCAATGTCCAATGACCAATGTCCAATGATCAGTGATCAGTGACTTGGTAGTAACATTGCACCGGGTCGCGTTTAGTCCAGCACGATTTCGTCGTAGAAGGCCAGGTAATCGTCGGGAGATTTGCCTTCGCGGAATTCCATGGCATCGCGGGGGTGGAGATTCATCTGGCCGGTGATGTTGTAAGGGATGCTCGGGCCCCAGTCCATTTTTTTCTTCAATGGCAAGATGTGATCCTGAATGAGCTTGATCACGGGGCGGAGTTTGAACTTGGGATTTCTCAGAAACCCAAGTAATAGCTCCATGGGGCAATTCCCTGCGCCACGACCCAGGCCGAACATAGTGGCATCGACGCGGTTGGAGCCGAGGATGATCGCTTCGACCGTGTTCGCGAAAGCGAGCTGTTGGTTGTTGTGGGCGTGGATGCCGATCTCCTTGCCCGTCCCTTCGAGTGCCGCGGCGTATTTTTTGTAAAGCCTGTCGATCTGTTCGCGGTACAAATGGCCAAAGCTGTCGACGATCACCATCACTTGGGCCGGGGTGTCGCGGATCGCGGAGAGGACCGTATCGATCTCCACGTCTTCAATATTCGAGACGGCCATCAGGTTCGCAGTGGTGTCGTAACCCAGTTCGGCACAATGATTGATCATCTGCACCGCTTCGGAAACCTGATGAGCGTAGAACGCCACGCGGATCATGTCGAGCACGCTCTCGTTGCGGGGAACTATCTGTTCGCGATAATCACTTTTGCCAGCGTCGGCCATCGCACAGAGCTTCAGTCCTGTTTTTTCTAGATCGTGGCCAGCGAAGAGGCGGTTGAGATCCTCCTCGTCGCAGTGCCGCCAGGCACCGAATTCGCTCTTGGGGAATGCCTTGGGGGAATTCTTGTAGCCGACCTCCATGGCATCGATGCCGGCCTCGAGACATGTGTCGTAAACGGCACGGACCGTCTCGTCGGTGAATTGATGTTTATTGATGAGACCGCCATCGCGGATCGTGCAATCAAGCACTTTCAGTTCGGGGCGGTAAGTGATCCAGGGGGCAGTCTCAGACATGCGAACTCCGGCAGGCATAGTAAGGGTTTTGAGGGGATGGCTAAACTATTAAGTATAGTTCACCCCAGGGGCCCTTGCGACGGGTAGAAAAGGGCGTTTTTCGGTCTTTAGCAGCCCGTAACAGGCCTATCTTAGTGAGTCCCAGAGACACAGGAGAAGCTCAAATCAGATCTGATTAGCCAGCCTGGAGCACTAGCGGAGCACCGTCGGACCAACTTGCTCGACGCCAAAAGTCCTTGAATTTCTGGAAGTCTTCACTTGGTATCAAGACCGTATCTATGTGAAGTTCGCGTTCGCAAATCAGCCTGCTTGGCTCGCTTTTCCACGAACATGCATATTTGCCCCAGGGAGCCTCAATTCTGACTGCTTCAGGAATTGCAATGGGATTGTAGTTCTGAGGTAATTTGATCACATGCCTTTCGAACTGACGATGGGCTCTGGGAAGCATCAGCGGTTGATTACGAATTTCTTGTGCCATGGGACCGGAAATAACAAGTTTCCCAGCCCAAGGAATCTGAAAAAGTAGAATACGTTCAATCATTCTGGCAGCAAGCGGAATGTGTACATTCCCCGAATAGCTGATACTTCCATTTAACTCGGGAGCAGAATCATGCCGTAAGTTCAATCCGCTTGCACCGGGATAATCTGCCCCTAACCACGCTTGCAGTACTTTCTGTTGGTGTTCTGCATTTCGTTCGTAAAGCTGCATTCTCAAATAGGCAGCAAGATCTCCAGAAAGAGTTGCTAAAACAGTTCCTTCGTAGTCTCCGTTAGTCTTGACCCTACCTTCTACTTCTCGATATTCCAAAAAGGCCTTGTCATATTCGTTTGGTACAGGCTCAAACCAGAACTTCTCTCGATTTAGCAGAAGGGCCTGCGTCCCGAGATCAACAGGAGGCAGTTCACCAAAGGAAAATTCTCCGCTAGCGGCATCTAACCAAAACGTCTGATTCTCGAGATTTAGTTTGACAATCGCATGATTAAATCTTGTAGATGGGAGGAAAGGTGTTCTTCCTGCATCACCGGTAAGTATCACCGCCACATGAGCCGAAAATCCCATCGCTCGCAGCAGTTGCACAAGTAACGCGGATTTATCTTTACAATCTCCCCGCAGATCCTGAAATATTTCGTTTGATCCTCGAATTGATCGCATCTCAAGTTCGCTCCGGGGACGACCGTAACGAACGGTGCGTGTGACATATGTGTATGCTGCACAGGCCTTTTCAATTGCATGGCACTTACCGGCTGAAAGATCTCCAGCCAGTTTACTCACTTCTGGAGCAATTCTGTTACCAGGCTCAAGTTCTTCCAAGAACTTCGCTGCGAATGGAGCCCAAGTAGACGCCGTCGTTACATCAATCCATGGAGCAAAATCTCTCAAGGGTGGTGTCCACTCATCTATTTCAATTCCTTCACTGTCGCACAGTTCCCATGTGCAAATGTGGTAATCCTTTATAGTCCGTTCAACTGGGTTTGGAGCACCATGATGGACATTGAAATAAAGGGAAAATGGCTTGGCAACTGCAACGGTGAATCGTCGACGGCGGCAAGGAGCAGTTGTTTCCAAAAAAAAGTTTTCCCAGACGGCCGGCCAGAAAAGTCCTGAAGAGAAGTCTTCTTGTTCCTCCTCGAGTTCAACAATCACGCCGGGGCGAAGGGGAGCGAACAGCAACTGTACTGTCCTTCCTGAGGCTTTAGTTCCTTCGCCCGGCAACAGAACTTTATGTAAGTTCGAAGAGGCCTTTCGAGACGAGCCATCAGAATAATATAGGTTTGCTTTCGTAGCCTTATATGATTGAATTCGCGAATCATAGGATCGAATCACTTCGTCCCAATTGACTAAAGCTTCACTACTGTGAAGTTGCGTGACCAAGTGCCGTCGTACCGTTGTACTTCCATCACGGTGAAGGACTAACAAATAATCTTCGATTAAAATATGTTCTCCCCATTGAGCTGAAATGCCTGGATCCGCAATCTCTGTCGATGGTTGATACTCAATCGGGGGCGCAAAGGATTTGACCTTACGGGGACGACGAAACCAAGTGCGGAAGAGTTTGCGGTGAGGTTTAGGGAATGCCGAGTTGATGTCATAACCGCATGGTTCGGAAGAATAATTCATCTTCTTGCCGCGTCTCCTGATGACAACTTGAATGAATCCAGAGTCTAGACATACACAATTTAGCTAGACTAGAACTTCAACCCAACCCGGGCAAGCATGGAATCGTCCAGCGAGACTTCCGGCGAGGGGCTTGAGAACTCCAGTTCCCTGCCGAAGACATAGCCGAATTCCACGGTGCAGCTGATTCCGCTGGAAAGATTGCGCTGGTAGCCGACCAGGACGCGGTAATCAAGATAGGTCAAGAGATCGTGCATCTGGGTGGAGGGCCGCTCGATGGACCAGACCCCGCCGCCGAATTCGCCGCCGAGGAAGAACCAGCGTTCGTCACCAATCTGTCGATTGCTGCCCGGCAACAACCACCACAAACGAGGACGGGGGAAGATCAGCTCATAAGAGACCTCGGGAGTCGGTTCGTAAATGACGCCACCGATGGGTAGGACGCTGGCACCAGCACGATTGAGATAAGCGACCCCTGCCAACCATTTCAGAGCCGGGCTCGATTCATAGACCACCAGCCCTCGGCCGGTGACCCGGAAGGCATCGGCATCGTCGTCTTCGTAGTCGCTGTAGTGACCCAACGTTACGGCAACGTCCATTGCCCAAGGCCCATCGCCAAATTTGCGGAGATGACGAAATTCAAAGGAGGCGTCGTAAAGCGTGTCAGGGAGATCGAAGTTAGCAGCTCCGTCGAGAAAGTGGACACCAAAGCGAGGCGTGATCAACAGGGGCGTATCCCTTCGCAAAAAAGGAAAACCAAAAACGACGCCCGTTTCCAAATCGCCCCAGCCGAGACTGTCGGATTCTATTTGCGGCAGGTAGGTGCCGGTGAACAGGAGTTTTTGAAATACGCCATCCCGCGTCCCCGGGGGAAGCTGAGCGTCGTCGGAATCGATGATGTCGAGATCGGATGCAATGGCAGTCGTCTCATCAGCAAGCCCTGCGAGGCGAACCTGCTGATCCGCGATAAGCATGGCATCCAAGTCGAGCGGAGTTGCATCTTCGACCCAATGATCAAGCAACTGTTCTGGCTGGTGGGGAATGCGTTCAGCAACCAGGGTGCCTCCCCAACCTCGCTGCGTTTGCCCGTGGGACGTCTCTATGCAGACTGGTGAGAGAAAGATCACGGCAAAACCCAAGATCATGAAACACGTTTTCGCAGGCTGAAGAGTTGTAGTCGCCATGCGAACACTCAGAAATCGAAGCCGCCACGAACCATGAAGGTATTGTCCAAGTCCAGCGTAGGCGTGGGAGTCTCCGCGTAGACGATTTCGCGATCAAAGACGAAGCCGAGTTCAATATGGCCCCTGATTTGGGTTTGAGTCTCCCATTCGATGCCAAAGAATGCTCGGATATCGTTGTAGTCTACGTTGTCATCCCCAACCGAACGTTCGACGGCCCAGCTGCCTCCGCCATACTCTCCCGCGAAGTAAACCCACCATTGACTGGCACCCACGGTAATAGATCGACGACGGATTTTGGGATTCGGAAACACGAGATAGAGATCCCAGAGTTCGTTCGGGCGCCAGTAGACGCCTCCGGCAGGCAATAACTTGACTTCGTTGCGATCCAGATACCAAACGCCTGCGATCAAATCGAATTGTGGAGTTAAAGCAATGGTCCCCAGACCTCGGCCCAGAATACGGATCGCGCCGTCCCAATTGTTGAAGTCGGTCCAGACACCTGTGCGAAGACCTAAGTCTGCGGACAAGAATTGATTGAACTGGGGATGCCAGGCACCGTCGATATAGGCGTCGTAGACTCGAGGTGGGAGATCGAAACCCGTCAGTGACGGGCCTTCCCACCAATTGAAGGCAAAACCCGGGGTCACCAACAGCGGCGTTTCAGGGTTATAGAAAATCGGCACGCCAAATGTTGCAGTAAGTTCCGTGCGATTCACGCCAAAACCAGTGGTGCCGCCGTCCGTGTAGATGTAAGTCTGCTCGGCACTCAACTGTTGCAGCAATCGCTGGAGGCGGGCTACCGATCCATCCGAATTTCCGTAAGCGTAGGTATTCGACTCCCATTGATAGGGCAAGCCGTTCGGGTAAAGCGATCCGCCTTGTTGCGGAATTCCTGGTGTTACTGGGGGTGCTGCCTGCGGCAAGATGGGCTGTGGCTGGCCTAGTTGTGGTGTGACATTGTACGGAATGTCAGCGGGTGGGGTGCCCAAGTTTGGGTTGGCGTAGGGATCAAAAGTTGGTGTGATTTGCGGCGTCGCAGCGTTGAGGCTCGGAGGCGTATAGCCGGGTGGTGTGACATCATACGATGGTACTTGGGAGGGAAACTGCACTCGCTGCGCACACAGCTGATTGGTACTTAGACACCAAACGACAAAAAGCAACAGCGGGTAAAACGTAAGTCGAAGCACAGAACTGCCTGGGGCGCGCGGGAGCCGATGTACGAATATTCGCGGGCCAATAAGTACTTTTCTCAATCTGATAAGTCAACGCCGATTCCCATTGCTGGCAACTTGCCTCCCCTGCGGCTTGCGATAGCACCAAATGAATGCTACCAAATGTGGGAGATCCAAAGACGATGACATCCGTCGGCGGAAGTCGATGGAGAACTGCATGCAACCATTGCCTTCCGGCATTGGCTAGCAAGGCTACTGGTGCTCCCCATGCATGGCACCGGGGATTCCCGGGTGCGGGGCGTCGACTCTTGTGCGACGCTGAGAGTTGCCCCTCTTGATGCGACGTTGAGCGCGACTCTTGAGGGCCACGAGACAGATCTCTTGCCGATTGAAGGCTAGTTGACGAGTTCTCACATCGCGGTATCCCCAACTTTTGACTCGTTTAACGAACTTGCCAATCTCTGAGGAGAGCGACCAATCTGCTAGCTTGAGGGTAAGCACTAAACCACGGATCGAAGGGGTCTTGTGCAAGACGATATCTTCTACAGCATCAAGCGTGTAAGAAGGTGCAACATTCATGTCGGCCGCGAGCCATTTTGCACGCTGGAGATCTCGCTTGGGCACATCCAAACTTCGTCGACGCACATGTATAAAGTTTGGATGCTCTGCCACGAGCGGGTCGACCTCTGCCGGATCGATGCCGACGACAAAAAGCCCTCTTTCGAGTAGTGCCTGAGCCGCACCACCGGGGGAACAACCTAATTCGACACAGATCTCCCCTCGAGCAAGTGGTAATGCTGACCACTCTAGGGCCTCATTCATTTTTAGAAAGGCTCGGCTTACAACATCTTCAAACTGAGCTACTGGCGGAACGCCTCCCACCCAACAAGCAGCGCGGCGGCTGGCAAAATGGCAACCCAACCACCATTCGCCAGGTTCGACGATGACAGTGTCTAAAATCCAGGTATTCGGTTGACTGGCCCCATGTTGTCGATACCGATGGGATTTCAACGACTCCACCGGAGTACTTGCAATCAATGCTGCATCGACTTCGGCAGCCAGAGCTGTTGGTCCTGGTTCGAATCCATCCTCTCCCGGCACGACGTGATCGCGCTGCCAGACATGCATATCCCGCGGCTTAATGGCCGTGAGCGCCTCAACTACCCCCGGCAACTGCCAGCATGCTGCGGCGAGTTCATTGGCTTGATTTCCTGCCACCTTACCCAAAGAGAATCCCCAAGTTCGAGCAAAAGTGCTACGAAGTTGAAACGTCAGTGGATTGACACAAGGTTGATCAAATTTAAACGTGACAAATCCGGGTCGGGAAAATGACGGTCGGAGGCTGAGTCTTTGTGCGGCGAGTTCGTTCTTAAGCGCAGCCTCGGCCCCGGGTTGGCAGATGGTGAACAGGAATTGAGGCTGCCATGTGGGGGGCATAATACATTGACCAACTATATTTACGGTGTGAACCGAACGGGATCTCGGTTATGGTAATTGCCGGTGAGTGGCAAATTGCATTATAGTCGATTCCCAGGTCCATAACTGCCGATAATTTGAGGAACTTCACCCCATGACCATAGACGCTTCTCAACTGATCTCCGCCGCGATTTCTGCGCGGCAGAACGCCTATGCACCTTATTCGAAATTCCTGGTGGGGGCTGCCGTGCTCACCGAGGATGGCACCATATTTACCGGTACCAACGTAGAAAATGCCTCTTATGGACTCACTATCTGTGCCGAGCGAATTGCTGCCGGGGCAGCGGTGGCGGCAGGGCATCGCAAGATCACGGCCGTCGCAGTCGCCACCGAGGGGGCTGCTTCACCCTGCGGCGCTTGTCGGCAGTTTCTGGCCGAGTTTGGCGGAGGGATGCAGGTCTACCAAGTTGATGCAGACGAGCCCGATCGAATCATCGAGACTTCGCTGGACAAATTGCTACCCGCGCAGTTTGACTTGAAGCTATAGTGCACACCGAAAACTCGATTGAGTCTTTACAGCTTCATGACATGGGTCTCTTGATTCATCTGCTCGTGGTGGTCCAGGTCTTCCTGTTCGAGGGCTGCCAGATAGGGCAAGTTGCGATACATGTCTTCGTAGTCCAGACCATAACCGACAACGAACTCATCCGGGATGTCGAACGCAGTAAAATCGGGTACATATTCTGATTCCTGTCGGCCCTTCTTGCGCAAGAGCACGGCCGACTTGACGGATTTTGGTCCGAATTCATGTAGTTTCTCGACCACGTTTTCCAGCGTGTGTCCAGTGTCGAAAATATCGTCTACTAGCAATACATCGCGACCGGCGATGTCAAGCATTAACTCGGAGTTGATGATCAGGTCCCCCCGCTCGGTGGTGGCTCCCCGATAACTGGAGGCTTGTATGACACCCACCCGCATTGGTTGCTCGATCAGTCGAATCAAATCAGCCAGGAGAACCACACTGCCCGTAAGGACCCCCACGATCGTTAGCTGTCGCCCTTCGTAGGCCTTTTCAATTTTGGCGGCCATATCAGCAACGCCGCGATGGAGGGTACCTTTGTCAAATAGAATTTTCATCGCCGCCAATCCTTGTAGGTGGTAGTAGGTGAGTAGGTTAGAAAGTGAATAAGTGACTAGGTAAGCACGTTCAAGTTGATCATCACCCATTGACTGGGAAGTAGCAAATTGTTCAATCAAACACTTTAAAAGACCGACATTTATCGTTGCGAATTCTTACTTACTTGTCAAATCAGCAGTCCTGCAAAACAGGCCGTCAAGAAGCTAGCCAGGGTTCCACCCACCATCGCCCTTAAACCGAGTTTCGCCAGGTCTGAACGCCGTTCGGGAGCGATCCCTCCAATTCCCCCCAACTGGATGCCGATCGAGCTGAAATTGGCAAAGCCGCAGAGGGCGAACATCATGATATCGCGGGACCGAGAGCTGATTTTTATGGCGCTATCCGCTGCGTCCCATTCTGCTAAACGACCATAGGCGACAAATTCATTGGTGGCCATTTTCAGCCCCATCAATTGCCCCGCCGCCGAACAATCTTCTGACTCGATTCCGATCAACCACGCCATAGGCCAAAAAAGTTTGCCTAGCACACCCTCAAGCGACCAAAGTCCCGTACCATCTGCACTTACATACCCAAAGAGTCCGCCTATCCAAGCCAGCAGCGTATTGATCGTGGCGATCAAAGCCAGGAATACTATTAACATCGCACCCACGTTCAAAGCCAGCTGAAGACCTCCAACGGTGCCGTTGGCGATTGATTCAAGCACATTCGCGCTTTCGTCTTTGATGTCAAGGCTCACCGAACCACGAGTTTTGGGTTGATCGATTTCAGGCTGAATCACTTTGGCGAGCAATAGTGCTCCTGGAGCAGATATGACCGATGCGCAAAGGAGATCTCCAGCGTCGAATCCCATCGAGGCAAGCGCACCGAGCACCCCACCGGCCATGGTAGCAAATCCCCCCATCATCACAGCATTCAATTCCGAAGTGGTCATCGAACTGATGTACGGCCTAATCACCAAAGGAGCCTCGGTTTGGCCCACAAAAACGTTCGCCGCTGCAGAAAGCGTCTCCGCCCCGGAAGTTCCCAGAGTTTTCTGCATCACGACGGCCATCAAACTCACAACTTTTTGCATGACGCCGTAATAGTAGAAAATCGACATGAATGCCGAAAAGAAAATGATTGTGGGGAGAACCTTGAATGCGAAAAAATGCTCTTCAAAACCAGATCCAAAAACAAATGAAGTGCCAGCATCGACACATCCCAACAAGCCCACAAAGATGTTGTCAATTTGCTCAAAGATTCCCTTGCCGAAAGAAGTCGTCAAGAAGATCACTGCAAAAGTAAGCTGCAGGGCCAAACCTCCACAGACCGTTCGCCAAGGGAAATGTCCTCGGTGAGAACTCATCAACCATGCCAGCCCGATAATAACGACAATCCCTAGCAGGCTGACATAGTTGTGCATTGATTTGTCCTTGGTTCGTATTCGATTGTCCGTTGTTGGTTCACAGTTTTGCCACCGACCACGGACCACAGAGAACGGACTTTGCCATTTGCTGAAACCGTTCTTACCCTGGATCGACCGTGTTAAAAATGCGATCCCCTGCATCTCCCAAGCCGGGAACTATGAACTTGCGATCATTGAGCGTGGGATCGACCTGTGCGACGTACACTTGCGCCTCTGGAAACTGAGAGGCCACAGCGTCGACTCCTTCTTGAGATGCAATCAGCGACACCACTTTCGTCTGCTTGACTCCCCATTCGCGTAACGTCATCAGGGCCGCCATTGCCGAACCACCCGTGGCGAGCATCGGATCGAGGATAATGGCCACGTCCACGGGATTCTTTGGAGGAAGCTTGTCGTAATAGCGGACAGGTTGTGCCGTCTCTTCATCGCGATAGAGTCCCAGATGCCAGACTTCTGCCATGGGAAGAAGATCAAGAACCGGATCAATCATTCCCAACCCGGCACGCAAGATAGGGATCAGACCGACCCGCTGAGAAAGCTCGACACCATCCGTCTCGCAAAGGGGAGTTTCAACCGTTGTTTCTAATACCTTCAAATCTTTGGTCGCTTCGTAGACCATCAAGGTTGCCAGGCGTTTGACCGAGGCTCGAAAAAGTGAAGGCTGGGTCGTCTTGTTGCGCAACTTGGTCAGATGCACTTGGATTAAGGGGTGCTTGATGACAGTCACCCCTCCTGACTGTTTTGCGCCGGAAGGAGTTGAAATGGTGCGGTCCTTTTTCTTTTCTACGGTCGTGCCAGGCATTTTGAGATCTCCAAGAGACTAGAGGCATCCTGCGAACTTTCACCTATAGCTGCCAGAACAGAAGCTTGCCAATCTATTTTAATCAAGCCAGCAGGTACTGAGAAGCAGTGGCAGTTCGACTCACGGGAATCACTCAGATTGCCATTTCTGGGGCTGCCCGCAGAGTGTACGCAATCCGCAGAGATTTACAAATTCCTGAGTTTCACATACCAATCTGGCAATGCTTGAGCATGTCGGCGGGAGAGCAAACGTAGCTGATGAGAAACGGCCCGAATTCGGCATAGCGGGCGCTGGCTTCATCGAATCGCATCCGATAGACAATGTCTTTCAGATACTCAGGATTGGCTGCCCACAAGGTGACCCCCCACTCCCAGTCGTCAAATCCCAGTCCGACGGTGATCAGTTGGCTCACCTTGCCTGCGAATGCCATTCCGCTACGGGCATGTTCGCTCATCAAGGCGTTGCGTTCATCCTTGCTTAGCAGGAACCAGTTTTCGCCAACTTTGCGTTTCTTGTTCATCGGATAGAAACAGGTATTGGGCCAGGCTGGGAAATCAGGAGTTAACCGTTGCCGATTCATTCCTTCGAGCCGATCCGCATAGCCTTTGACCTTGGCCGCATAAGTGGGACTGTCGACGGTTTCTCCTTCCGCGACGAGCCGCTCGCCAAACTGCTCGACCGAGGGAACATACTCGCTGATCTCAGTGACTGAGACGAACGAATAACCGGAAACCAGGGCATGCCCTAGAGGTGAAGCGAGGAGCCGCTGGTTCACCCTCTCGACCTTGAGAGGATCGGGGTCCATCAGCATCAAGCTGAAGTCGGCCTTATGGCCGCTGACGACGGATGTCTGCATCCGTAGTGGTGCGTCTTTGCTCTTAGGATCCAGCAGTGCAATCACTGCGTCGATGCCTGCGGAAATTTCCGCTCCCTGCATCTGCGCGAGTGCGGTCCGATTCCACGAGTAATACAGATGGCTGCAGTGCCAGCCGCCTGCGGCTGGGGAAAGGGAAACCTCGGAAGGGGGGGAAGCTACGTGCGGTCGGCTCATGGTTTTTGCTTAAAAGTCGAAATAGTTGGAGCAAGTGAGCAAAGTCAGTCCGCATCGTAGCAAATCTCCCAGTAGGGTGGTAAGGGGTTACAAAACCATAACTAAAATTCGTCCTTGAGTGCTTGTTGAGAGTCCTTCCATAGGGTGAGACAAGAATCGCACATCTCTGAGATACTATCGATGGCGAATTTATGTAAGACGTTTAATGCAAGAGCCAGTCGCTCGAACATCCACCACAGACTACGGTGGAGCGAGATGGGATCGTAGAACATGCTGCCCTTCATCAGATTCGAGATAAAATCGCTGTTACGATGGCTTTCGTAGATCTGCATGTCTTCTATTCTAATTCGACCCAATGGTGTGGCTAGCTGGAGAGAACTTCTTCCACCGCAATATTAAAATCCTCGACCAACCTACCGAGAACCTCATGGGTCAAAGTGGCAGGAACGGGAAGCCTGGAATTGCCGGGTTGTTTTTCATAGCGTGTGAGCGAAACGCTACCTCCTTGCCGCAATGTAAGTTCATAGTATTTCAGGCCATTGTCGTCTTTCTGAGGAGGATTGCTACGCATTTGAACCACACAGCCGGTCGCATCGATCTCGATCGGCGAAATGGGCTCGAGTAGATAGGTGACTCGCCCGCAAAGCGACTTGCTGGCCGTCTCCAGCTTGGCAATATCTGCGGACACCAACTCGCCCGTTTCAAGGGCCAGGTTAGAAATCGCCGCTCCCAGAGGATCGCATTGGAGAACCTGACACTTCACTGTGCGCGGACCGTCAATCACGCATATCTGCTGATTTGTCTGGCCGACGAGCGCACTGAGTTCTTGTAGAAAATCATCGCGGAGCATCACAATGATTCCTCCACTTCGTCGGCAAGTTCTTCCGGCTCGCCCTGTTCAAAGTCATGTTCTGAACCATCGTAAGACAATACAACGGGACCGTTCTCGAGGCGGGTTTCCAAATGCACGGGTCGTCCCCAGAGTCGCTGCAAGTTTTCGAGAGTATCGCGTGCATAGTCGAGCTGAAGTTCTACACCTGAGAAACTATGCTCGAGATAGAGTTCACCTCGGTTGTGGTAGTTGCCATCCACAACGGCGATAATCGGGCGGCCTCGGTTAGTCAGACTGTCAAGCAATTGCTTCTTCACCTTAGGAAATTCACGGCTTTCGATTTCGTAAACGTCGCTACGTTCATTATACCCAAAGCGGAAGAGTCGATGTTCGCGGACGAAATCCAACGTGAGGAATTCGTCAATAAAAGTAAGATCATTATGGATGCGACGGACCTCAAAAATCTTCTCTCTCCCCAGCCCGGCGTCAGTGTTCCAATTCTGTTGGGCGGCATGATCGTCGCAGTTTTCGTACTCCGGGCCAAAAGCACCCCGATTCCAGCGGTCTTCGATATTGCGAAAAAGTTCGATCCCAACCTTGTAAGGGTTTAATTGGGTCGGAGAACTGGCAAGGGTGCCGCTGTGATGGTCACAATAGTTAATCACGTCGGCAGCCGTGAGGCCCTGGCGGATCATGATTGTAGAATGCCAATAACTGGCCCACCCTTCGTTCATAATCTTCGTCTGCGCCTGGGGAGCAAAATAGTAGGACTCGTCACGGATGATCGACAGCACATCCGCTTGCCAACTCTTGAGCGGAGCGTGTTCCAGGATGAACAGCATCACGTCTCGTTCGGGATGCTCGGGGATTTTTGGAATCTGTTGTTCTTCCTCGGAATCTTCATCAATGGATTTGCGATATCGAGGATTTATAAACCGATCCATGTAGTCTTTTGCTTCAAAACGTGGAGAAATCTTCTTCTCCTTTTCCTTTTTAGAACTCGAAAAATCATAGCGGCTTTTTACTTCTCGGCGGCGAATATGGGGGGAGTGGATATCGATCAAGTCCTCAATGCTCAGACAGGCATCGATAAAGTTTTCGACTTTCTCTACGCCAAATTCATCCATGTAGCGGCGTATCCGGCTCCCATGGTTGGCCATCTCGTCCATCATCTTGCGGCTGGTGTGAGCGAACCAATGATTGTTTTTGAAGAAATCGCAGTGCCCGTATACGTGGGCCATCACCAGCTTCTGATCGATCAAACCATTGCTCCGCATCAGATAGGCGTAGCAGGGGTTGTTGTTGATCACCATCTCATAGATTTTTTGCAGTCCGTAATTGTAGCCTTTGCTAAGCTGCTCGTACTCCATTCCGAAACGCCAGTGAGGATAACGCGTAGGAAACCCGCCCCGAGCAGCAATGGCATTGAGTTGGTCAGCATCTATTAGCTCAAATATCGTGGGATAGAAATCCAGTCCATAGCCCCGGGCGTAGCCTTCGATTTCCGTTTGAATCGCGGCAAGTTCCGGCGTCAAATTACCTAGTTCGGCTATAGACATGGGAAAGAATTCCTGGGTTTATTTCAAGCCGCTCGGCGGACATTGAAGCAAGATATATCCAAAGCACGAATCAAGTCATAGAACCTGGGCAGATCCTTTGCCAATTGCAAACGGGCGTTGGCAATAGCCTCTTCATCGTTGGTTCCACTGACCACGACTTCGATATGACCTACTTTGACCTGATAGCGATGCAATTGAATGTCGCTGATGCTCTTCATTTCATTTCCCTCTACTTACCCTTTCCCAGAAAAGTCTTAATTGATTGATAGATGGCATCCTTGTCTGGAATCTCTGAAAGTATCAGTGCCTCATGGTCGTTGAATTCCTTTCGCAGACTGTCAATAAAATCGCCGCTGCCATAAGGGCTTTCGACTTGTCCGTAGCAAAAAGCATTAACTACGGGCAGCAGCTTTTGGCTAAGCAATTCGAAAGCAATTCGGTTGTCGTCTCCCCAGTTGTCGCCATCGGAAAACTGGAAACAGTAAATATTCCAATCTTCGCTGGGAAATGTGCTGGCGATCAAATCTGCACACACCTTGTAGGCAGAACTAATTCGCGTTCCACCACTCTCTCGAGTGTGATAGAAGGTATGTTCGTCTACCTCCTTCGCCACGGCGTCGTGGATGATGTAACGCGTTTCAATTCCACGATATTGATGGGTGAGCCAGGCATCGATCCAAAAAGCCTCGTTCCGCACAATGTTTTTCTGCTCGTCGGTCATCGATCCCGACACATCCATCAGATAAATCGCGACTGCATTCACCTCGGGAAGAGGCACGTCGTTCCAGGACCGATATTGTTTGTCACCTTTGACAGGAACGATACAAGGGTCTTCGGGAGCATAGTTACCCGTCGTGATCTGACGCTTGAGGGCACGCAAGTAGGTCTTCTTGAAGTGTTTAAGCGACTCGGGGCCGGTCTGACGAATGCTGTTGTATTTGGCCTTCTCGCTCTCGATGTTGGCTGTCCCTTTGGGCTGGATGCGGGGCAACTCCAATTCTTCACCAAGCATCTCGGCTAATTCATTGAGCGAGACTTCGACCTCAACTAAATGGCCCGTACCTGGCTCGCTGCCGGCTCCACCGGCACCATCACCCTCTTGACCAGGTTGAGTCAGGGGATCGCCAATTTCACCTTTCCCCTGCCCTACCCCGCCTGAGCCATTCTTTCCATATTTAAAGTGAGGAACATCGAGCTGAGGCACGGGAATGCTGACCGCATCACGCCCACGACGCCCAATCATTTCACCGTGTGTGATGTATTTCCGAAGATTCTGGCGAATACGTCCGCGGACGATTTGCTTGAATCGGCGTTGATCACGTTGGATGTCCATCACCATGGGATGACTCGCTCGGTGCTCACTTTTAATGGTTGATTCATCAGTTCTTGTCTTTTGTGTCACCACGGGCGAAGATGCTGGCCACGTAGTTGAGTACGTCGGTTGCACTTTCGTCGTCGTAGCCGTAATCGCGGATGAGTCTGCCCTTTACGACATCAATTTTCTTCTGGGTGTCGGCATCGATTACGTTGGACACCAAGCTTGTCAGCTTGATCGAGTCCTTCTGATCCTCAAACAATTTGAGTTCCAGTGCTTTGTTGAGCCGTTCATTCGTTTTGTAATCAAACTTTTTGCCATCGATTGACAATGCTCCGATGTAGTTCATGATCTCGCGCCTGAAATCGTCCTTTCGGCTCTCGGGAATATCGATCTTCTCCTCGATCGACCGCATGAGGCGCTCATCGGGTTCTTCGTATTGGCCTGTAAAGGGATTCTTGACCTTTTCTCGTTGGGTATAGGCCTTGATGTTGTCGATGTAGTTGCCGCAAAGCCGTGTTAGCGCGTCTTCATCAGCAGCAATAGCCCGTTGAACTTCCAGCTTGACGATATTTTCGTATTCTTCTTTCACGACACCCAACAAATCTCGATACTCCTGTTTGAGTTCCTCGTCGTTGATAAGACTGTGATGCTTGAGCCCGTTTTCCAATTCATTGAGAACCATGAATGGATTGATCGAGCGAGCATCCGGGTGGGCTACCAAGGCGTTCGAAATTTTGTCTTGCACGTAGCGTGGAGAAATTCCTACGAGGCCCTCGTTTTGTGCCTGATCGCGAAGTTCCGCAATGTTTTCCTCGGTAAATCCTGGCAACGACTTTCCGTTGTAGAGTTTCAATTTCTGGAGCCGAGAGAGCCCAGCGTGTTTTGGCTCCTCCAGTCGAGTGAGAATCGCCCACATCGCTGCCATCTCGATCGTGTGCGGGGCAATATGTTTACCCTTGACCGTATCCTTGTTGTAATCCTTTTCATAAATGTGCTTCTCATGTTCGAGAGTTGTCACATAAGGTATGTCGATCTTCACCGTGCGATCGCGCAGAGCCTCCATGAACTCATTATTTTTCAACCGACGATATTCCGGTTCGTTGGTGTGGCCGATGATGACCTCGTCGATATCTGTCTGAGCAAATTTCTTGGGTTTGATCCGATGTTCCTGACTCGCGCCCAATAAGTCGTAGAGAAATGCGACATCCAACTTGAGAACTTCAACAAATTCGACGATGCCTCGGTTAGCGATATTGAACTCGCCATCGAAATTAAAGGCTCGCGGGTCGCTATCACTTCCATAGACGGCGATTTTACGATAGTTGATATCGCCAGTGAGCTCCGTGGCATCCTGATTTTTTTCGTCCTTTGGCTGAAAGGTTCCTATACCGACGCGATCCTTTTCGCTGAGAATGATGCGCTTTACGCGAACGTCCTGCACAACCCGCGTCCAATCGCCGTCGTATTTTTTCAGCCGCTGCTGATACATGAAGCGGCAGAAGGGATCCAACTCGCCCCGAATACGAACCTGAAAACTTCCCTCGGGGTGACCTTCGTTGAGACTTGCTGCGACATCCTCGCGGAATCGCTCAGGGATCAAATGCAGTGGTTCCTCATTCATGGGACACCAATGCACTTCGTCTGGATTCTCATCGTCCACCCATCCCAGGGTATATAGGGCTCCTTCGTCTGATTCCGAATAACGCTGGAGTCCCTGTTTCAGCAAGCGGACAATGGTGCTCTTGCTGCTGCCTACCGGGCCGTGCAGCAGGAGAACCCGCTTTTCGATACCGTATTCATAGGCGGCACTTTTAAGAGCGTTCACGAGGTTGTGTAACGGTTCACGCAGTCCATAGACAGCGTCACGTCCCCCATTGTGAGGATCATCAAAGAACCGGTATTGATGCTCCTTCTCTCGGCCTTTCGTCACCACCTCGACGCCATAGGAGAGGATCATGTCGTAGATGCGTTGGTAAGCAGTACGAGTAACTCTCGGATCGTCGCGGACGATTTCCAGATATTCCTCGAAAGTTCCAACCCAGTTTTTGCGACGGAACTGATCGCGATCTTGACGCTGCGAGATAATTGAAACGATTTCACTTCCACTGACCATCGTGGTTCTCCTTTGCGGGACGATTGGTACCTATTTGTCGGGATGGGTCGTCTCGCGTTTCCTCATTGGGATTGTGGGGGGGATAAATCTTAACGGGATAAAAATAGTTATCTAGGAAGACAAAAGTCTCCTTCTTTACCAGGACACAGCCAGGATACACTTCGTTCAACTTGTCAGCACTTCCATGCGCGCTCAATTAGGTCTGCAGGGGCTGCTCAGTTCGCTTCTCAACGGAACGCACGCTGCACTACACATCATGTGACTTACTTGTGAGCACTGTCCGTGCTGACCTGCGTGCGATGGGGAGTTGGCCGGACACCCCAAAGGGTGGGGCCGAAGAAAGCGAACCTGACAAGACAGATTACGAGGACTTATAAGGTCCTCCACTTGCCAGTGAGTGGGCACACCTAAATGAAGGTTGGCAAAGAGCTCTGAGAAACTTCTCTGATTCCAGAGGCGAGTGAGTCATCCCAACATTGCTTGGATGAAACGACCGCTCACCCCGATTCACTCACCTCGACAATTGGAGTATTGTCAAAGTGAGCATCTCTACTATTAGTATCAACTGCGAAACGGTTGCTGGCAACATCGACTTTGTCGCTCGCTCGCTCGCTCGATCCTGGCACGAGCATGACATCACCAACCGCAAAGCCATGCTAGCAAACAAGTTATGACAATAACTATTCGCTTTTTGATCCCCTCAATAAAGCTGTCAGACAGTACGCAAATATCCCCCACTATTTGAGGGTAGACAGTTCTTATTCATTTGAAAACTGAGTAAATCTAGCGACACTCTCCGCCTCAATACGGTGTGAACCGAGAGACATTTCTCGTATGTTAAACAACTCCTGCCAGCACTTAAAAAATGCTATCAGGAAAACTTTGACGAATATAACGATTATTCTGAAAGTAGCAGCTTCACCGCGTCGATAACCCCAGTACACGTTTTGTTCTCGGGGGGGCTACCGAGACGCAAACTGTGCTGGCATGACTGCCGCGAGACGAGAATCGCTCGCAGGAATCCACACAGCTGCGTCGATCTCCATGGCAAGAACTTCGCTGATAGAGGCGATGGTTGCCGAAGGGTGATCGATGAAAACTACCCGTTCTAGCCAGATCAAGCTCCATTGTTCCATTCTCTGCTGCAGCGTCCTGGTGATAGCATCCCATGCCGCCGCCCAAGACAATCCTCTCCGCTTTCAGCGGCCGGGACAGTCCAAGCAATCTGCCGAAGTGCAGCAAAAGTTCCGCGCGCCTTCCCAGGTGAAGCAACAGCAGACTCCAGAGCCAGAAAACTCAGCTACCACCCTGCCTCGCCAACAACAGGTTGTCGAGAAACGAGTTGCCAAGAAGCCACAAACTAAGAATCCCTCATCTACGCAGGGTAAAGTCCGGCAAGCTGCAGCCGAATTGCAGCAACCCGAACGAATCATCAAACCAATTCCCGAAGAAACAACTCAGGATGGCGAAGTTTACTATGGTTCGAGCCCCGAAGGCTGGGAAGTTCCCATGCAATTCGACGGGTGTGAAAGCTGTGAAATGGGTCATCCGTGCGGTGACGGTGGCTGCATCTGCGATCCGGGCTGTGGTATTTGCGATCCAGGCTGCGGTGTTTGCGACCCAGGCTGTGGTATTTGCGATCCCGGTTGTGGCTGCCCGCAACCGAGCTGTGGCAGTTACGTTGGCATTCCTGGCCCAGAATTCTGGTGCTTTCAAGTTTGCTTGCCTCGCATCAAGGATGTAACTTTCTGGGGAGGAGTGCAGGGATTCCGTGGACCGCGAGACTTTGTAGCCGGTGCACCGCCGACCTCTCGGAGTGACTCTAATTTTGGCTTTCATGAAGGCGTGAACATCAGTGGCCGTGCACCTCTGGTGGGTCGTTTGTTTCCCCAGCTCAGTTATCAACTTGGTTTTCAGGCCTTCCAAAGCCGACTTCATGGCACAACCTACAATAGCGACGACCGGGGTCAGGAGTTCATCACTGCTGGTCTCTACCGCCGAGTATGCAGTGGTGTGCAGTTCGGAGTTGTCTATGACTACATGAGCGACGACTTGGATGAGGACGTCAGCCTCAGCCAGGTTCGATATGAGATTAGCCTAAAGAGTCCTCGAGGCCGGGAAATCGGTTTCTGGGGAGCGAGCAGCACCAACGACGACATTTCCGACGGTGTGAACTGGGAGACCGTTGATCAATATGCTGCGTTCTTCCGTTGGAATCTTTACGATGGCTATCAGGCGAGATTCTGGGGGGGCGGCACGGGAGACAGTGAAGGCATTCTAGGAGCTGATTTCTACGCACCGCTCAACGACCGTTGGTCAGTGCAATCCGGGTTCAATTACCTGATTCCCGAGAAGCAACAGAGCCCGATGGAGGTCCGGGAGGAATCCTGGAATATCGGGATCAACCTCGTCTGGCATATTGGCTGCTCCGCGAAGAAGGGAGCCAACAGCCCGTTCCGTCCGCTGTTTGGAGTGGCCGACAACGGCTGGATGTTTGTGGATCGGAAATAGTCTGATGGCCGGTTCTACCCCTCTTGGAACATACTGGGGGGGAGGAAAAATCGCCAAATTCGCCAAATTTTGGCGCTGTCCCCCAGTCCTCTACCGAATATACTTAATAGCTTGCCCGGTACTTACTCTTGCAATGAGTAGGGGCATAACACAGATATCTACTTTGTTTTGGAGTGATCACACGATGCATACCATTGAAACGAATTGGGAGGACGAAGAGAACAATCGCCAGGTCTCTTTTGCGGTACAGTTTACCCGCAAAGAGAACGCCGTCGAAATTCAATCGATCACTCCCAAGCAAGTCACCTTCCTCTGCCCTCAATCCAACGCCCCGCTACGCAGCATCGGCGTGTGGACCGAAAAGGGACGTCAACTTCTTGCGGAGCAATTCCGTGCCAGCGGCCACTTCGCCGACGTCGAAGCGACCTTGGCAGTTTAGGCAATACGCGAGAACACACTGCATAACAGGGTCCCGATTGGGGGCCCTGTTTTTTTACGCGCTTCGTCTACCACAGAATAGCCTTACGAAAGAATTATCTCACGCAGAGGAGCGGAGATGAAGAGGACTCCGTTGAACTCTTGAGTTTCGTCACCTCTGAGAGAATTCGCTTTAGACCGGTCCTCGTGAAAGAATCTATCGCCGTTCGAGATTCAATTTACGAAGCTCAGGCAATTCATCCTGGCTTGTAGGGCCCCACTGTGAGAGTGTGACCGGAAGTTCGAGTGTTTGAAATTCCTGGTTCTCCGCCCTTCTTACGACCGTAAGGAGCACTGTGTCTCCCGGTTGGAATTGGGCAATCATTGCTGTTAGAGCAGCGAAATTCTCCACCTCTTCACCAGCGATCTGAGTAATCACATCTCCACGCCGAATGCCGCCCTTGGCGGCAGCACTTTCTGGAACGACTTCCACAACATGAGCATTCTGACCGCCATCGCCTCGAATCCCCAAGAATGCCGCACTCTCGCGGATATCGATATTCTTCACGTTAGGAATCTTTTGAGGAAGATTTTCGATCGCTTCCTTAGAAAACTTTGTTCCATAGAGTTCCACACGAGCCAACTGCGGCAAACGCTGAAGACAATCCAGAGCCTCGTCTCCCAATGGAGGAGAATAAAAACTGACGATCCAGGCATTCGGAACCTCGTCTAGCAGCTTAAGGGATTCAATCCCCCCTCTCCATTCCGACCCAATAATGATCTGGTAATGGATCGTTGGCACAAAATTAATCACTCCACTCAGTTGGGGATTCACTTGATAGCTTCCCCCAAGTGAGACAATTTTTTCCAGGGCCGCCAACTCACGGACCTCAGCAAGAACCTCAGCAGCCCGCGCTGATTCAATGGGGCGATGTTTCATTGCGGCGAGCTGTTCAAGAGCGTCAACGGCCAATTGCCTATCTTCCTCCTCCGACCAGGACAACAGAATGTTGATAGCCCTGGTTGAGCTCTCTAGCGAAGCTGAGCGAGCGGCATCTGCAACCTGAGCCAATGCAGGTGAGCCAGCCAAAGTCAATTTCGCTTGAGCTCGCTCCCTTAAATCGAATTGGTCGCTATCAAGATCGTCCACTAATTGGGCGATCTCTTGGGGATTAATTGAAAGCTCTTCTTCAGAATTGCTCTGATCTGCTGGGGCCGTTGCCTCTCCTGCTGGGGAAGGACCCGTTAATCCGAGCAGAATTGCTATAAGGACTAGTCGTAGAAGATTCATGAGGAAACGCATGGTGGAACGATAGATCAAACAGGATTTCCTTGAAACAACTGGGCAACGGTTCTTCGACAAGCCGCCTCTTACACGATAGTATTGTAACATCTCTTGAGCAAAACTTGGCTGCCAAATTCAAGCTTGTTTCTCGTAGAGTACAAATAATTCTCTAAATCGTTGTTAAGGGCTCTGATCCATGAATTTCGCTCTCTTTGGCGTTGATAGCGAGAGTTTGTTATTAGCAGATGCTGCTAGAAGGCTGGGCCATACAATCGTTTGGGGCGGTGATTTAGGGGATGGCACCCAGGAAGACCGCCCCGCATGGTTGCCCTCGCAGGATCAGCAAGATGATTGGGAGACTTTGCTTGACCAGGAAGCCTGCGATGGCGTGATCGTCGGACGAGGTGAAACGCCAGGGGCTTTAAGAGCAGAGCAAGTCATTCAACTCACCAAGAATGAGATTGCGGTCTTGTCTTCATTTCCTTTGTGCGACTCCGTACTGAGCTATTACGAAATCGACATGGCCCGTTCTGAGAGCAAAGCCACGCTTTATCATTTCAATCCGCTGAGCATGCAAGCTGAGCAACTAGGAGAAATAGCCGAGTGGACTCGTAAGGGACACCCTGAGTTCGGCCCTATTGAGCAACTTCTTTGGGAGCGTCCCATCGAAAGTCGCACCCAGGAGAACGTCCTCTGGCATTTCGCGCGCGATGTCGAAGTGTTGGATCAAATCGCTGGCCCACTCGATCGCTTGGGAGCCGTTGGCTCGCCCGATGCGGCTGCTACTTATGCTGGGCTGAACGTTCAATTACTTGGCAAAGGCCGAGTGCCCGTCCGCTGGTCGGTTGGTCCGATTGAGAATACCCACTTACCGCAACTTACACTTGTTGGAGAACGAGGCAAATGGCGAACAGAACTTCCAGATTCCACTGAAGATAGACCCGCCCAGGCAGAGGCCTGCGTGCAATCATTTACCGAATCGATTTCCAATGAAGGTTCTCGCAAAACCACCTGGCCGTCAGCACTACGAGCAATGGAACTTACAGACACGATCGAGATCAGCCTCAGGCGGGGCCGCATGATCGACGTGCATCGTCAGCAACTTAGCGAACAGCTCGCATTTCGGGGAACGATGTCGGCCTTGGGCTGTGGGATACTTCTTTTTTTGCCTCCCCTGCTCTTGGTGCTTGGATGGCTGGCCGGAAAGCTGGGACTACCGGTCGCCGAATACTGGGCCCATGGGCTCCTGGCTCTGTTGGGATTGTTCTTGCTTATCCAGTTCATTCCTAAGCTTTTTCTGAAGTCGAATGAGGGTGATCCTGGTACGGATTGTCCCGATTAATGCCCCTGGCTCTTTCTATAAAGAACCTTCTGCTGTAAATGGCTGTGAAGCATTCCCTGCAAACATACGCCCACGCTGGCATGATAGCACTTATCAACTTTGTCGATTGGGCAAAAGTTATCGTTTTGATTTAGCCGATTCTGCTATCGGAAGGTTATCGATTCTCTCCGGGAATCAACACCGCTTCTCATAATCGGCTTATCTTGGTTTTCAGGTGGGGCTTTGAAAAACCAGAACTCTTTCCACTACGCTGCGCTTTTCGTGCTCTCACTATTGCTGGGCACCGGTTCCGGCTGCGCGACGATTCTCGGGGTGGCTGATGAGAATGGCGGTCGATTCGATTGCTGCTGCGGGGACTGCGTCGAAGACGGTTCTGCAGGATACTCAATATCAGCAGATTGTCTTGGCAAAGGCTGCCGTCAGGACCGCATGGGCCGCCGAGGGGCAGCATTTGGGCTCCATGCGTGTGGTCCTCGCGGAAGACATATCCAGGTCGGTCCACCCGCGATTCGCCATCAGCCCGAAATGCCGCCTGAGTTTTTGCCCGTTCCAGTCACACCAATCTATGCCCATGTGAATCCCCGTGCCCCCGACCAGATACGAGGAGCCGTGGAAGTCGGTTGGCCACCCCCCTGCCAGTTGACCATCTCCGGCCGAGATTAGCTCGCTCTTGAGCCTCTTTTCCAGCGTGTGTGAAGCTGGGGACTTTGTGAGGCTTACCAATCGCATCGTTTAAGCGAGTCCTAACGACGGGCCGATCAACGGTTCTAGCAATCACGAGTGTTTCCTCGCAGAACAGCCGTGATCAAGTTACGGGTCGCTTCGGCGTGCCAGCTACCAAAATTGCCAGCTCCCTCATTGGATGGCCCTCCATGAATGACCCGCGCACCGGCACTGCCCATGCTAAACCGTTCTCCTTCCGCTTGCTGTTAGTCATAGCGTTTGTCCTTGGATTTCTGGCTCAGTCGGTTCTGGCAGACTCAAGCTCCCGAGTCACTCCCATTGTGCGAGCTGTTCGCGATGCCAGCCCCGCTGTAGTAAATATTCAGGGGCAAAAGTCTGTCGTCGAGACCACCGAGTCTGCCAGGCAGATATCGAAGCAAGTTAATGGTATGGGTACAGGTGTGCTGATTGATCCACGGGGCTTTATTCTCACCAATTTCCACGTAGTGGATGGTGTGCGGCGGATCAATGTGACACTTTCGACAGGCCAGTCGTTCATCGCCAAAATCGTGGCTCGCGACCCACAGACTGATCTGGCAATCATTCGAATTAATCCGTCGTTCGATTTGCCCGTCATCAACCTCGGCACATCTCAAGGACTCATGCCGGGAGAGACGGTCATTGCGGTAGGTAATGCCTTTGGATACGAGAATACGGTGACCACAGGAATTATCAGTGCACTACATCGCAATGTGCAAGTCAACGAAACGCAGCAATATCTAGACCTGATTCAAACCGACGCGAGCATCAATCCAGGCAACTCGGGTGGCCCCCTTTTGAACATCGATGGTGAGATGATCGGGCTGAATGTCGCCGTGCGGGCTGGAGCTCAGGGAATTGGTTTTGCAATACCTGTGGACAATGCCCTGGAAATCGCCACGCGCATGATGAGTATCGAGGAGTTGGAAAGCAACTGGCACGGCATGGCCACTCTGTCGATGGACAAGAGCGATGGCCGAGTGACGGTAGCCAGAGTCGACCAAGATAGTCCTGCCGAGATCTGCGGAATCGAGCGAGGAGACCTTGTCGAAAGAATAGGCACTCTGCAGATTCGCAGACCATTGGACATCGAGCGGGCACTTTTAGGTCATCGTTCAGGTGAACGGATACCTGTCACTGTACGACGCGACAGCCAGGAAATTACTTTGGATCTCGAGATAGCCAGTCGAACCCCGGCACGTCCAGCAATTCCTGCACCCATGGGATCATTCGAAACAGCCACATGGGAGACGCTAGGTTTGATTCTGGAAGAAGAACCTGCCAGTTCATTACGCCAACTCAACCTTCCGTACGACGGCGGGATGCGCATTGTGTCAGTCCGCCCAGAGAGTTCTGCCGCTCAGCAAGGTGTGAGGGAAGGAGACATTCTTGTGCGATTTCATCGCTGGACGACCGCTTCGCAGTCGGATATCCAGTTCCTGGTTGACCGAGCTGATTCGCTTTCGCGGGCTGGTGCCTTGAAGTTCTATATCGTCCGGGGCGACAAGACCCATTATGCTCAGATGGAAGTTGCCACGCGTAAAAGTAGCGTGCGGTGAACTTGGTCCTATGAAATAAAACGCCTGGGGATTGCAATTCCCCAGGCGTTGTTCTGGTTCGCTTTTTCAAGAAGTAATTCGGGCCTAATTCATTGCCACGGTCACGGTTTTCAACTCGGTGTAAGCGGCCAATCCGGCCTCTCCCAGTTCGCGTCCGAGGCCGCTTTCTTTGAAACCTCCAAAAGGAGCAGCAGCGTCGAAGACGTCGTAGCAGTTGATCCAGACTGTGCCAGCCCGCAGTTTGTTGGCAAAACGATGTGCCTTGGCTATGTCGCGCGTCCAGACCGCCGCTGCCAGACCATAATTGGTGGCATTTGCCCGGCGGGCAATTTCATCGACGTCGCTGAACTTCAAGACACTCATCACGGGACCAAAAATCTCTTCCTTCGCAATCCGCATGTCATCTTTGACGCCGGTGAACATGGTTGGCTCGATGAAGTAGCCTTTATCCCCGTGCCGAGCACCACCGTTGACTAGCTTAGCTCCGTCTTCTTTCCCATATTCGACGTACTTGAGAATCTTATCGAATTGGGCCTGATCCACTTGGGGTCCCTGTTCGGTTTCAGGATCAAACGGATCACCAATGCGGCGAGACTTGTTTAAGTCCTGCAGTCGATCAACAAATTCATCGTGAATCTTATCTTGGACAAACAACCGACTCCCGGCACAGCAGCACTGCCCTTGGTTGAAGTACAGGGCGAAGTGCGCTCCATGGATCGCCGCGTCCAAATCAGCGTCGGCAAAGACCACATTGGGACTCTTGCCCCCTAGCTCGAACGTGACGCGTTTCATGGTCTCCAGTGCACTGCGCTGAATAATCTTTGCTGTCGCCCCTTCACCTGTGAATGCAATCTTGTCGACGCCTGGATGCGCCACCAAGGCGGCACCGGCAGTGGGACCGTATCCTGGAACGACGTTGATGACTCCATCAGGGATACCCGCCTTCTGAGCCAGGTGGGCCATCCGCAGACAGGTCAGCGGAGTCTGCTCCGCAGGTTTCATCACAATTGTACATCCAGTTGCCAGGGCAGGCCCCCACTTCCAGGCAGCCATCAGAGCTGGGAAATTCCACGGAATGATTTGTCCGACGACACCCACAGGCTCGCGCCGAGTGTAGCAGAAATAATCCCCACTCACCGGGATCGTGGAGCCTTGAATTTTGTCCGCCCAACCTGCGTAGTAGCGGATGCAATCAATCACCAACGGAATATCGGCATTACGCGAATCGTTAATCGGTTTGCCATTGTCGAGAGTTTCCAACGCAGCCAACTCGTCAGCCTCCTCCTCGATGAGGTCGGCCAATTTGTACATCAATCGTCCTCGTTCACGGGCGTTCATCCGAGACCATTCGCCCCCATCGAACTGGGCCCGTGCGGCATCGACCGCCAGATCGATATCAGCCTTATCCCCCTCAGCCACCTTAGCGATCACTTCTTCAGTAGCTGGGTGAATCGTATCGAAGGTCTTTCCACTGGCCGCATCAAGCCATTTTCCTCCGATAAAGCACTGAGTTTGGCGAATCTTGGGACGAGCAACTTTCTTTGCCGGTTTTTCGGTGGCAGTAGCCATAACTGGTTACCTCCTGCAAGAACAAGTGATTTGACAAGCAGCCGGCGGCGAGAGCTAGCGCCATTGCCGCAGAGGCGCAAAACTTATTGTAACCACTTTCGGCAAGAATCGCCTAGCGGGGTTTCCACAGTAGAAGGGCCGGATGGCCGAGAATAGAGCAATAATCCAGACAAGCCCTACAGGCATATAGATCGAAAGCGAGACCTAGCATACTGGCACAGGGATCTCGCTTTCCAAATCCAGAGAGGAACTGGATTATCAATCCACCTGAAAACTAAAACTGAAGAATTATCGGCCTCATTGGCAAGCGTTCAGCTACAAACTCAGTCTTGCCGTGCAGGCCTGGCCTGCTGCTTTGGGGCTAACCTTTCGGCAGACGACAGAACTCAACTGTCGGCCAGGGGTTCTTTCTTCTCAGTGATGACAGGACACTGCGGAGCCATCTCAGCGTTGAGTTCGATAAAGGCAGCCCATTCCTCAGGGACATTATCCTCGTGGAAAATGGCCTCGACGGGGCATTCAGGAACGCACGCCTCGCAATCGATGCATTCGTCGGGGTGAATGTAAAGGATTTGCTCGCCTTCGTAGAAGCACTCTACGGGGCAAACCACGACACAGTCGGTGTACTTACAAGCAAAGCAGGGTTCGCAAACTACGTGCGTCATAACAGCATTTCTCCTTCTAGTCGCTTAGGCCAACTTGGTCGCAGTGCCGGTCGGAATCTTAATGGGAACCCTATCGACAAGGCGGCGAAAAGCACCCCCACCGAGAGCAATGGTACCAATATCGGCAAAAGAATGACGAGTGTTTATCCGAGAAAGCTGTTTCGCCCCTCTTTTGCCATAATCCAGTCTGTTATTTACCCACCTGGGAAAACCTCTGTCAAGCGGATAGTTTGCCAAAATCACACGAGTTTTTCCAAGTTTGCCCTGGTTCATCTCCTCTTGCGCTTGCTCCCCCTTTTCTGGCTATTTAGAATTAAAGGTATACGCGGTCCAGCAGATCAATTCACTAGTTTTACCCTGGAAGTCCAAAGTTTGGCGATTTGGGGCACTTGGCGCTGTACTTTCGTCGGTTGGTACGACCGATTGGCCTGTTCTCCCCATCAGGCAACTGCTATTTTTCTCACCCCAGAAAAATCATGAATTAGGCGGCGTAACGTGGCTTTATCCGAAATCGATCGATCTCTACTGGAACGCTGCTTGGCAAAAAAACCTCGCGCTTGGGAGGATTTTGTCGACCGCTTTATGGGATTGGTGATCCACGTCATTAATCACACGGCCCATTGTCGGAGCGTGCTGCTCGCCTCGACGGATCGTGACGACCTCGTTGGAGAGGTGCTACTTCGTATCGTTGAAAACGATTTTGCCGTTTTGCGTCACTTTCGAGGGGAAAGCAGTCTGGCTACCTACCTGACGGTGATCGCCCGACGAGTCGTAGTCAAGAAACTCATCGAGCGGCATCAGGCCACCTCATTGGGGTCTCTCTCAGGCGAACCGAATACCAATGATGCCTCCTTCGAGCAGCGGATTGACGACCGCGAAGAAGTTGACCGATTGCTTCAATCCCTAGACGGTACCGAAGCGCAAGTCGTTCGCATGTATCACCTGGAAGGCAAAACCTATCAGGAAATCAGCCGCACGACGGGCATGTCGACCAATAGTGTAGGCCCCATGCTCAGTCGTGTGCGAAACAAGCTGCGAAGCCTGCCGCAGAAAAGTTGAAGGAAGCCATTCGCCTTCTTCTCAATAGCCGGGTCCGCAGAGATCAATCTCACCTGATGGCCATTCTCGGTCCGAAGGATAACGCATGATGACTTCGTCCCAAAAGGGACATTCACGGAGATTCGAGGCAAACGAATTCACGAAATGGTTCTCTACCGCACAGGCTCCCAGACGTTCATAGAATGGACTTACAAGAGGTGTCGTTTGAAATAGGGAAAAGCGAAAGTCGTCCGCGTCCACCATGTCAAACACCTTTCGAACAACCAACTCGCCTAACCCTTGGCCTCGCAATTTGGGGTCACTACAAACCTTGCACAATCCAGCGATTGTCAATTCTCCTTGCGAAGTGACAATGTTCCGTGGGATGACCGCTGCATGTGCAATCACATTCTCTTTCTCACGAACGACAAAAGAAAGGGGAACGCGTTGTTCTGGTCCACAATAGTCTTGCCCAATAGAGATCATCTGACGTTGTCTGAATCGTTCGTCTTTGCCCGGTTTGGGCCAAACCTTCACGATCAATCGACCGATAGCGAGTGCGTCTTCGGCACTGAGAAGGCGTAAATCTAATCTCTCGACCTGCATGCAAAATCCGTTCGCTATGATTGCAGCAGCTTGGCCACATCCCGGGCGAAATAAGTAAGTACCCCGTCGGCACCAGCTCGCTTGAAGGCGAGCAAACTTTCAAGTACAACTCGATCTCGGTCAAGCCATCCCTGTTGGCTCGCAGCGCACAGCATAGCGTATTCGCCACTCACCTGATAGGCAAATGTCGGGACACCAAACGTATCTTTCACACGCCGAATGATATCCAAATAGGGCATGCCAGGCTTAACCATGACACTGTCAGCCCCTTCGGCGATATCAAGCGCCACCTCTCGAAGTGCTTCATCACTGTTTGCCACATCCATCTGATAGGTGGATTTGTCTCCCTTACCAAGATTGGCCGCCGATCCGACAGCATCGCGGAATGGACCATAAAATGCCGAGGCATATTTTGCTGAATAAGCCATGATCTGTACGTCGAGAAAACCTGCTTCATCTAACGTATTGCGTATCGCTTGTACACGGCCGTCCATCATATCCGAGGGGGCAATAATGTCGCACCCTGCCTGAGCTTGAACGATTGCCTGTTTACAGAGCATGGCAACCGTCTCATCGTTTACAACGTACCCGTCGCGAACCAACCCGTCTTGGCCATAACTAGAGTACGGATCAAGGGCTACATCGCAGAGGATGCCTATCTGATCCCCGTGAGCAGCTTTCACAGCGCGCACTGCCCGGCAGACAAGGTTTTCGCTGTTGATCGCTTCTTCACAGTCGGGGGATTTCTTATCTGCTGGGGTGGCTGGAAAGAATGCCACAGCGGGGATGCCCAATTGTATGGCTTCTCCGACCACATCAACAGCATGTGGAATCGACAAGCGATCGACTCCTGGTAAAGAGGAAATTGGCTCTCGACCAGATGCTGCTTCACTGAGAAACAAAGGCCAAATCAGATCGCTCACCGAAAGCAGATTTTGTTGTACCAACCTTCGAGACCAGTCGTGGCGTCGCAACCTCCTTAAACGGGTCTGCGGATAGGCCCCAAGATTCCAGCATGAATCAGCCATTGATAAGTAATTTCTTAGAGTAATGCCTCTGGGTTTGATAATTCAGACTTCCATTATTCATGGAATGTTCCGTAAAATCCATGGGCATGCTCCGAACTATCTCTAATTGCTCCTTATGACGGAATTCTCGATTTATGCCTGCCCACGATCCCAAGATGACGCTCGGACCTTTTGAGTTTCGTCCTGCTAATGTGAAAGTGAGCGGGAAGCCGGAGTTGAGTGACTGGAAGGGCCCCCTACAGTTTGCCATCTGGTGCCAACGCGCGAGTCCTTGGTGGATCGGAGATCTGATCAATCGTGGGGAAGATCTGTTTGGAGAGGATTTCGGAGAAGTATGTGGTGACACGCTCTCCACGGAGATGGTCAGTCGTTATGCTTCCGTAGCCCGCCGAGTCCCCCCCCAAAATCGACAAGCGGAGCTATCCTGGTCAGCTCATGCAGCGGTAGCACGACTCACTCATGAGCAACAACGCGCAATGCTTAGCGAAGCAATCCAGAAAGGCTGGAATAGCGACGATTTGTTAAAAAAAGTACGCGATTTTGTAAATGAAGCAAAGTGACATCTTTTGAACCAGAATACTCTTGAACATTTGCTTACCTACTTATTTTCTCTGCCAATATGCCATGCTCTATTCACCATACGAAATCCTCCTAATCGCGTTGGTGATGTCATTTGGAAGTGTTGTTCAAGGGGCCATCGGGTTTGCTTCTGGCCTACTTGGTGTGCCGCTCTTGGTGATCTTTGGGTTTTCACTACCAGAGGCTGCAATCATCAATCTCATCTCTACCAGTGTGCAAAACTTTACGGGCACATGGAAATTATGGGATTACTTAGATGTCCGTGAATTGATTTATCCTACGGTAATACGACTCTTCGCTATTCCGCTGGGGACGGCGTCCGTCTACTGGGTCAATGAGCGAATCACTCAGGCCCAGAGTAAACAATTGGTGGGAGGATTGATGCTGTTGGTAGTGTCGTTGTTATGGCTTTTCAAAGTGGAGCGTCGTGATTACCTCAATTATTTCTGGCAAACGCTGGCTTTTTTTTCATCGGGTTTTCTCCTTGGATTTGCTTCCATTGGAGGTGCACCGCTGGTTATATATGTCAATTCTCTTACCTGGCGAGTGAACAAGTCACGTGCTTTCCTGTTTTTTTGCTCGGCAATCGGACAACCCCTGGCTATCTGGTTTTTCTGGCGACAGTTCAGTGGAATTTTCTGGACGCCCGTTTGTTCCACATTTGTGATACTACCTGCGATTTTTGCTGGACTCTGGATCGGGCTCCCCTTGGGAAGTCGTTTGTCTCAACCGGTTTTCCGCACGATTACTCTAGGCCTGATCCTAATGACCGCACTGGCGGCCATCGTCTCTCCCTACTTGTCGAACGCGTGAGAGATTAAGTTATTGGTGATCTTTAATTAAAGAGCTTTAATAAAACCTCCCATTTGCAGCTATTCGCAGGAGAACTCCATGTATCTGGCCAATGATGCACGTTATGACGCCATGGCTTACCAGCGTTGCGGAAGAAGTGGCCTCAAACTCCCAGCGGTGTCGCTGGGTCTTTGGCACAATTTCGGTGGGGTTGACGACTATGAGAACTGTCGTGCCATCGGCCTTAGGGCATTTGACTTGGGTATTACTCACTTTGATCTTGCGAACAACTACGGCCCTCCCCCAGGCTCTGCTGAAGAAAATTTTGGAAAGATACTCCGTGATGACCTCTCCTCGTATCGGGACGAGCTCGTTATTTCGACCAAGGCAGGTTATTTGATGTGGGATGGTCCCTACGGGGAATGGGGTTCACGCAAATATCTACTTAGTAGCCTCGATCAAAGCCTTAAGCGAATGGGCCTCGATTATGTGGACATCTTTTATTCCCATCGTCCTGATCCTGATACACCCCTGGAAGAAACGATGGGTGCCCTGGCATCTGCAGTTTCTCAGGGTAAGGCGCTCTACGTGGGAATATCAAACTACCCTGCCGATATGGTGGTTCAGGCCTGCAGTGTTTTGCGAGAACTTGGCACACCTTGCCTCATTCATCAGCCAAGATATTCCCTGTTTGATCGTTCGATCGAGTCGGAAGGTCTCTTAGACGTTCTGGAACAAGAGGGAGTCGGCTGTATCCCATTTTCACCTCTGGCCCAAGGACTGCTCACAAATCGCTACCTCGACGGCATACCTGCAGATAGTCGGGCAGCAAGTTCCAGCGTTTTCCTTAAGCCAGAAGATATTACAGCCACGAAATTGCAACAGATCAGACGACTTGCAGAACTCGCCGCATCGCGCGGGCAAACTCTGGCCCAAATGGCACTAGCCTGGGTCTTACGCGACAATCGAATAACCACTGTGCTGATCGGCGCCAGTTCAATCACGCAGTTAGAACAAAACCTCGGCTGTCTGGCCAATCGGTCGTTCACAGCTGAGGAAATATCTGGGATAGATCTTGTTCTCCGCAGTACCTAACGTACGGTCCGACAGTTAGAGCGCAAAAACAAGGCCGCCCTTATCAAAGGCGGCCTTAAAAAGCTCTTAAAACTATATCAATTCACGCCTAGCGGCGGCGACTTGATGCAAGGGCAATCATACTGACCATAGCCAAAACCATCGAAGATGGTTCTGGGATAAAGTCGCGATCAATGCGGGTATCAATATCGACATTGAACCGCTTCTTCACAATGTTTGCCACGCTGTTTGCCTGACTGAGTGCTTGCAGATTGTTGTTTAGACGAACTGTAATCTTAGTCGCAGCAGATGTGAGTGGGTAACCATTTGCAGTCAATGCTGCCTGAACATTGAAACCAAGCGTGTTGCTCCAGAATGGTGGTGGTGTTTCAGGAAGAGAGTCCATGAACATTGTCGCACCGCTTATTGAGAAAGGAGCCACGGGAACACCGCTCACTTCGTCAATGCGAATTGAATCGACAAGTAGTCTTGCAATGACTTTCGCTTGAGCAGGTGCAAACCCGGCAAGACCATAGTCTCCCCCTTCATCAAATCGTATCAGGCCGATTCCCAGACCGGGTCTGGAACGAACCATGAACGAGAGAAAACCATCGGTCACATCGGCAACGCCACCGACCGAAAATGCACCAAATCCTAGACTTGGATTCGGCAGCGGAACAGGCTCAAAAAAGCGCATCTGGTTGCCCACCACGACTGGCGTACCAAACAGCGGAACCGGATCAGTGGTAGAAGATTCAGTCACAGTCAAGTATGCGACGTCGGTTCCCGCGAAGTTGCCATGGTTGATCGTACCGGCATAGGAACCCATCGCTGTTGTAAGGATTAGCGCAATCGCCAACAGCGAAGAGAGAAAGATTCGTGATGTAGTCTTCATTAGTTCTGTCCCCGAGAAATTTTCTCTTAGATTTATGTTGCCGCGAACATCCTTGCGACGCGAGAAGAGATGAAGCAGCGCGAACAAGTATGCGCGCGCGCTTACATTGCCCTTCACTAGTCCTTAATGTACTCGAGGATAAAACCGACGCAAGCTTTTTTTCAAGATTTACTGGATTTATCCGCATATATATGAAAGCCTTGCCATTTTGGCGGCTGGTCTCTAAGCGACCAGCGTTTCATATCCAGGTAAAAAGGGCTAGTTAAGCTTAATAATTGCAAAAAATCTTACCAAAATACCAGAAAATCGGAATCTACTCGTCTCTTAGGGGAATCCTCGATTCCCTCCGGGTACAGGATATCGAGATGAGACGATAAACGTACCCAAAAGACTTTCTTTTGAAGTAGGCACACTGAATTGCGGACATCAGCAGCCGTTTCTATACTGCGATCCAGAGCAATTTCGTTTTGCCTCCCAAGAGACTCAATTCCCGCCTATGTCCTCTCCCGTATCCCTCCTTTCCCCTACCGACGCCCAGGTTCCGCTCTATGTAGGAGTCGATTTGGGGGGGACAAATATCAAGCTGGGCCTGATCGACAGTCTAGGTCGCACGCTCGCTTTTCATTCTGTGCCCACGAATGAGAAACATGGGCCTGAAAAGGCCGTCGGACGAATCGCTGATGGTATTGAACACTTGGTCAAATCTGCAGGTGTCTGCAAAGCTGACGTTGCACGAATTGGTTTGGCAACGCCCGGCCCGATGGATCTCGCAAAGGGGATATTACTTACACCAGGTAATTTGCCTGGCTGGTGGGACTTTCCAATTCGCGACCGTGTGGCAGACGCATGTAGTTTGCCTGTCCGTTATGCCAATGACGCCAATGCGGCGGCCTATGGTGAATATTGGCAAGGTGCCGCTGCGAACACCCATAGCATGGCCCTGCTTACGCTGGGAACGGGTATTGGCGGCGGGGTCGTCATTCGCGATGTGCTTGTTGAGGGCGCCCATAGTTGCGGAGCGGAATGTGGGTTTATCATGATCGATCCTCAACCAGAGGCCCGACGTGATTCCCTAAACAATACAGGCACGTTAGAAGCCTATTGTGGCTCTTACGGCGTCGTGGGGAGGGCAACCGACGCCTTGCAGGCGGGACGAGAAAGTGTGCTCGCCAATACGATTCAGTCGAGTGAAAAACTCACCCCGTTGACCATTGCTCAGGCCGCGGAAGCTGGAGACTCTTTAGCGAGGGAAATTGTCCTGGATACTGCTCGTTATCTCGCCTTAGGAATCGTGACTTTGATCCACATCGTGGATCCGGAATGCGTCGTCCTCGGTGGAGCGATGAATTTCGGGGGCAAGGGCCATAAATTGGGTGAGCAGTTTCTAGAAGTAGTTCGCAATGAAGTGCGCCCCCGCTTGTTGCCCCCGCTGCGTGAAGTCTTGCGCGTCGAATTCGCTGCCCTCGAAGGAAATGCGGGTTATATCGGCGCTGCCGGTTTGGCTCGACTAGAACATCTCCAGACGGTTTAATGGCGGAATCGCTAAACCGCAAGCGGCTGACGCATTGAATTCAGAATCCTTCCTATTACAGCCTCTATGACCTCCCCTCAATATATCCGCAATTTTTCTATCGTGGCACATATCGACCACGGCAAAAGTACGCTTGCCGACCGCTTGATGGAAATCACCGGTACGGTGAGTTTTCGTGAAATGAAAGAGCAATTGCTCGATGACATGGCTTTGGAACGCCAGCGGGGGATCACGATCAAATCCCATGCCGTGACGATGCACTACCAGCATCAGGGGCACAAATACGAACTGAACCTCATAGATACCCCTGGGCACGTCGATTTTCAATATGAAGTCTCACGTTCGTTGACTTGCTGCGAGGGTGCGGTGCTTCTGGTGGATGCCTTTCAGGGAGTAGAAGCTCAGACGGTGGCCAATGCGTATGCGGCGATGGAACACGATCTGGTGATTGTGCCGGTGATGAACAAAGTGGATCTCACTCATGCCCGGCCTGATGAAGTCCGCGAGGAGATGGAACATACTCTCGCAGTGGTCCCAGAGGAAGTGCTTGGTTGCAGTGCGAAAACGGGGATGGGGTGCAAAGAGGTGCTGGAAGCTGTGATTGAGCGGGTGCCTCCTCCTCAGGGGGATCCCAAGGCGACCCTGCAGGCGATGATTTTCGACGCAGTTTACGACGAATTTAGGGGAGCAATAACTTACATTCGGGTAATGAATGGCACGGTTACGAAGGGTCAAAAAATAAAGTTTTTGCAACAAGGAACTGTGCATGAAGTGATTGAGCTCGGGCATTTCTGTCCCCAGCGTAAGCCGGCGAACAAGCTTGCGGCGGGTCAGGTCGGATATCTCATCTGCAATATTAAGACGCTCGACAAAGTACATATCGGCGACACGGTAAGCACCGCTACGGGCGACCCGGCTCCAAAGCTTCCCGGCTACAGGGAGCCAAAACGGATGGTGTTTTGTGGTCTCTATCCTTCCGATGGGCAGGATTTCAAGCAACTTCGCGAAGCACTCGACAAGCTGGTGATCAACGACCCCAGTTTTGAATTTACCCCTGAAACCAGTGATGCCTTGGGCTTCGGTTTCCGCTGCGGTTTTCTCGGTCTCTTGCACATGGAGATCATCCAGCAACGGCTTGAGCAAGAAGCCGACATCGACCTGGTGCAGACGGCCCCCAATGTAACCTACGAAATCGTCACCAAGACCGGCGAGACCTTGGAAGTACACACGCCACAGGACGTGCCCGATCAGGGGGACATCGAAGAATTTCGTCAGCCTATTGTGCGTGTCAGCTTTGTACTCCCGACGGACTACATCGGCGGCATCATGAAGCTCTGTACAGATCGTCGCGGGACCTATGTGCGGACCGAGTATCTTTCGCCGACTCGTGCTATGTTGGTTTATGACCTGGCCTTGGCTGACGTCATCTACGACATGCACGACAAGCTCAAAAGTACCACCCGCGGCTATGGCACGATGGATTACGAGCTTCTGGGCTACGAGCCAGGCGAACTCGTTCGTATGGACATTCTGGTCAAGGGTGAACGGATCGATGCGCTTTCGATTGTGTGCGACCGCCGCGATGCCGATGTGCGTGGGCGGGCGGTGATTAAGAAGCTCAAAAAAGAGATCCCTCGCCACATGTTTGAGGTCCCGCTGCAAGCAGCCATCGGCACGCGGGTCATTGCCCGGGAAAACATCTCTGCCATGCGGAAAAACGTGACTGCCAAGTGCTACGGTGGTGACATCTCACGCAAACGTAAGCTCTGGGAAAAGCAGAAGGAAGGCAAAAAGCGAATGAAATCGATCGGCTCGGTCGACATCCCCCAAAAGGCGTTTTTAGCGGTGCTCGAAACTGGAGAGGAAGAGGGGAAGAAAAAATAGGCCTTACCCGAGCGATTCCAGATTCACTTCGGCGGGAGCGATCCGGCGAATTTTGCGGCTCGATCCACCCAAGATTTCAACCCGGTAGCCGACTCGACGCCAGCCGGTTCCACGAGCGCCCAGCCACGCATCACTTTGCTGGTGATGTCCATCGGTTTCACATGGGGCTCGGCTTGTGTCTGGTCGTGCTTCTCCCGATCAAGTCGGACTACGAGCGAGCCTTTCCAGGGACCGACGCACATGTTGCCGTTGATCATAAAACAGATGCCGCCGAACATTTTCTTTTCGGTAACGCCTTGTCGGCGTTTCAACAACGGCCGAATCCTGGCAACCAAAATCTCATCAGCTTCGGTCATTTTGCCCTAATGCAATCTGAGTTGGAGCTTTTTTCAGTAAATGAAGGAACCCTTCCCTACCGCAGCGTGCTGAGAAAAGATTTGCACTGGGTGCAAGAGTGGGGATGACAGGAGTTGAACCTGCACTCCCGAAGGAACTGGAACCTAAATCCAGCGCGTCTGCCAATTTCGCCACATCCCCTCTTACGTGCTGTCGAGCATCAAAGTATAGTCGGCTGGATGCTATTCGGCTAGGCGATTCTTGGCGTAGCATGCTGTGAATATCACTGGTTTCAGGTCGAAACATGAGCAACATTCCCCTTGATCTCAAGGCCCTCAAGGATGCCGGCCGGCTGCGTGTGGTCTGGGAAGATGGCGAGGAGGACTTTCCGTTTGCCTTCCTCCGCCGCCAGTGTCAGTGTGCCCATTGCGTAAATGAATGGACCGGGGAGCAAATCCTCGATCCCGCTACGGTGCCCGAGGATATTTCCGTCGAAACCATGGAACTCGTGGGCAGCTATGCGGTACGCATTCACTGGACCGACGGCCACAGCGCGGGGCTCTTCACCTGGGAGCGGCTGCGGGAGTTGAGAGACGATTTAAGCGGCAAGGGTTAGCAGCACCACTATGTGGAGTCGATACCAGGCAAGACTGCCCCTCGTATATTCTATTCTTGCAGCCAGTGCCCACCTTACAACGTGGCGTCGCCGACAGTGCCCGGTGTGGCGTTCAGGTGAACTTCCAAGGCATGCAATTGGCCACGGGTCTCGACTTCGAAGCGAATGCCGGGAACCTCAGCAGTGAGTTGCTTTTGCACATACTGCAGAAGCTCATGGCGATCCGCAAAACTTGCTCCGTCGACGGCATAGATTCGGTCGTTCAACTGGAAGCCCGCTCGGGCTGCCGGTGAAAAAGGGACGACTCGGGTGATGTACACCGCATGGGGTTCGGCCGGGTCGTCTCGCCACGAAAGGCCCAAATGGATGGGATTGCCCGAAATGGGGACCGACACATCTAATTGCTCCTTGATCCCTGGTCGCTCGATGGAGACTTGAAGCGGCAAATCGGATCGCAAGGCGAGAGACTCGAGCAAAGCACCGTCTTCGATTCTTTGGCCATTGACCGAGATGATGCGGTCGCCACGCATCAGACTACTGCTGGCATCATGGACCGTTTGTACCTCGATGAATCCGTCAGTAGTCTTTTCCCAGGTGAAAGTTAGTCGAGATGCTAGTGGAGGCAACGGCCTCTCGAGTCGCTCTTGATTGAAAGAATTGTCCAGCCGGGCTTCGCTGCGAAACTTGGGCAGGCTATCGGCGTCGGCCAATTCTTCAACCTGCTCGAGCATATAGCTGGCCACCAGCTGAATGCCGGGGATATTAATCTTTTCGACGTCGTCGGATGGGCGATGGTAGTCGTCGTGCAAACCGGTATGGATGTAGAGCGAAGGAATCTGCTTTTGGAAGAAGGTCCAGTGGTCGCTGTTGTTCTTGTATTCCCAGTTAAAATCGAGCCAGGCGTCGTGCAGATTCGGAGTACTCATAAGTCGGCGGAATCCGCTTCCGCTGCGTGAGCCTCCTATTTCAATTCTGCCATCGGTCAGACGCCCGACCATATCGACGTTGATCGCCAATTTCACGTTGCTCAGCGGTAGTGTCGGTTGACGTACCCAGTGAGAGGAACCTAAGAGCCCCTTCTCTTCTCCATCCCAAAAGGCAAACAGAATCGACCGCCGAGGACGATGCTCCGTACGAGTGAGGGCGTCGATCAGTTCCAAAACTGCCGAGACACCACTTGCATTATCGTCGGCTCCATTGTGGACATAACCAAATGGCCCGAAGCTGTTGCGTCGGTTTCCGTATCCCACATGATCGTAGTGGGCACCGACAACAATCGTTTCATGCTTCAGTTCAGGATCGGAACCAGGTAGCAGTGCGAGGATGTTTTGAGAATTACCTCGGAAGTGTTGCTGAAAAGTACCGTTAGTACCTGCTGGTTCGAGGCCCGATTGTTGTACCAACTCCAGGATATACTTCGCAGCTGCGCGACCGCCGCGAGATCCCGCTTCGCGACCTTCGAGCATGTCTGCCGCCAAGTAGTCCACGTGACCTTGGATCTCTGCAGTCGTGATCGAGGCACGAGCGATGTCAAACCAGGCGTTTTCAGCCGCTTTGGCAGCTAAGGGGCTTGCAATCACGCACTGCAGGGCGATCAGTAGGGCGTGAATCTTTGCAGGAAGTTGGCATGGTGGGGTCATTCGTCTTTCCTGAATTCGTGGCGGTAACGGCGACTAAGTATTAATCGACCACCCCGCCTATGAGACTAGCCTCTGACTGTCGAAAGTTGGCTCGTAACGGTGGCAACTCCCATTTGCTTTGACCCCAAAAAAGAGCCCAAAAATCCTATTTGCCGATGCAGAATTGACTAAAGATACGGTCAAGAATATCGTCTGTGTAAATAGTGCCCACCACGGTTCCCAGGCCTGTGAGGGCACTGCGTAGCTCGGCGGCTACAAGTTCTTCTCCGCCATGGTCTGCGAGCACCTCCAGGGCGCAGCGGAGCGAATCGCGGGCGCTACGCAGGCTCTCACCGCAGCGCACGGCTGTCGCGGAAACTACTTCCGCGGTCTGCTTTTCCGCCCCTGTGAGTTCTCTTGCAATTGCCGCTTTTAATTCGGGAATTCCGGCTCCGCTGAGACTGCTACAAATTACTATTCGGGGATGCGAGGACATAGATCCAGGTTTTTGATTGAGCAGATCACACTTTGTGAGTGCCACAATATCCCTGCCCCTTTGATTTGAAGCATTCATGAGACTGGCGACTTGTTCGTTAGCGCGCTGCTCAAGACAATCTATGCAAATGATACAGCAATCTGCCTGTTGGCGTTGGTTAGCCGCCATTTCCTGGGCGGAACTTACAATCGATTCAACCCCACTCGTAAACTCCGTACCTGCGGTGTCGATCAGTTCACAACGCAGACCAGCCAGGTCGACTACGGCCGAAAGATAGTCTCGCGTCGTGCCAGCTTGCTCAGAGACCAATGCGGCTCCGCTCTGTGGTGCCACGCCAAATTCTTTAACCAGAACGTTGAACAAGCTGCTCTTGCCCGCATTGGGTACACCTGCCAGGACGACTCGTGGCAAGCAGAGTGGTTGATTTCGGGTGGCCAACTGAGCGAGCACGGCCTCGACCTTCTTCTCTGCGGCAGCTAATTGTAAAGCGAGTTCTTCATGAGAAACGAACTCAATGTCTTCTTCCACAAAATCAAGTCCCGCTTCCAAGTGGGCTAGCAATATGAGCAGTTGTTCGCGGAGTTCCTGAAGTGGCCGTGAGAGACCGCCAGCAAGTTGGGTCAATGCAGTCTGGAAGGCGTCACCACTCGTCGCATCAACAATTCCCAACACAGCTTCGGCCTGAGTCAGATCCAGCCGTCCGGCGAGGAAAGCGCGCAGCGTGAATTCTCCGGGTTCAGCAACCCTGGCCCCCTGTCGACACATTGCTTCCAGCACGAGTTCTAACAAAGGAGGTGAACCCAACGTATGTAGTTCAGCGCTCGGCTGGCAGGTATAGCTTCGTTTTCCAGGCCACAGATAGGCTTCGCAGGGAAGTACAATGGCATTGCCCGTATGCAACCGACCTGACAATACCTGTGCTGAATTCAAAGAATTTAACTCAAGATCTCCGGGGGAAGGCTCGAAGCAGGCCTTTAGGCAATCGAGCATGTCTGGGCCACTGAGACGAATTATCGCACGCGCCGCTCCTCCCGGTGCCGATCCAATCGCAGCAATCGTGTCTGTGACGTCGGGGATCATGGGAGAGACGAATACAGCGACAAAGATATCAGAACTCGGAGGTCTGCCGCGGCAGATGCCTCGAATAAGGGTTTTTAAAGAATTAACGCTTCTTCTTACCGCGCTTTGCTAGCCTGCTGGCTGTTGAACCATTCTTTGAACTGGCCTTCGTGGTGGGCGAAGTCGCGATATCGAGGTTTGGTGGAGCGGGAGCAGGGATAAGCTTTTTCTCGGCGATTCCCCAAATACTCGAAGCGATGAAATAGATGCACAACCCGGCAGCGACTTTATAGAACAAAAGTCCCATGAAGATCATCATGTATTTCATCATCTTCTGCTGGAGTGCCGCCTGCTCATTGGCTGGTTCAGGCATCACCAGCTTTTGCTGCAAAATGAACAAACCAATAGTGATCAAGGGCAAAACGTTCAAATAGGGCCCCAGCACAAAAAAACCTTGGCCATCTGTGATGAAGCTAGGCATGATGGGCGTCCATTTCCACAGCATGTCGGGAGCTGCCAGATTCGAGCACCAGCGAATCGAATCGCCGAAAAGCGCGGCCTGCCTCAATTCCACGTCCACTGCCAACGATCGGTAGAGTCCGATAAAAACCGGTAGTTGGATAAACATTGGCAGACAGCCGGCGAGTGGGTTGATATTGTGCTTACGATACAACTCTTGCATCGCTTGCGACTGTTTGGGGGTGTCGTTCTTGTATTTTTCTTTGAGCTTATCCAGTTCTGGCTTGAGTGCCTGCATCTTGGCCATGCTTTGCATCTGCTTGCGGCTGATGGGATACATGCAGCTTCGTACCAAGACAGTAAGCATCACGATCGCGAGGCCATAATTGCCGACGATACCGTAGAAAAAGTGCAATATTCCCAGCATTCCCTTGGCAACGGTGCTGAACCAGCCGTAGTACATCAAGTCACTGAGTGAGTATTGTGGACTGTCAAATGCCTGATAATTAGCCAAAAGTTCAGGTCGCTTGGGGCCGGCGAAGATCGTGTAAGACTGTTCGAATGAACGTCCAGGCTGGATTACATTCTCCTTGCTAATCAGCCGACAAGTGACATTGGCGAATCTGCCATCTCCCGAGCGTTTTTTGGGTGGTGGACTCAGGAGAACGGGTCGCACTACATCCAACCAGATCTCTTTGGGCGACTCTTTGTGTGGAAGCAAGATGGATGCAAAGTACTGAGCATCGACTCCAACGAAAGCCATCGATCCACCCTCAAAAGCCTGGCCATCGCCTTCGGCAATTGTGCTGGCAGATTGTTCGGCAGTTTTACTCTCATAGTATCTACCCACTACGTCGCGGAGTCCGGCGGCTCCCCATTCTCGACCAAACTTTTGTGCGTACCACCACCCTTCGATCGGTAATCCGTTGGGACCATCGAGCCGATAGGCCACCTCGGTCGCCTGCTCACTCAAATTGCGAATTTCAATATCAAATGCCAGGGAGTATCCAGGATAATTCTCATTATCTTGTTGGTCGGGAGGAATTGGTTCAATTCGAAACTTCTTAATAACCTCAATTTTTTGCTGAGGGAGGAGTTGGCGAAAGGTGATGCTGGTCGAATTGCTCTCGACGATCTCCCAATTGGTGTCGAGCAAATGAATGCCCCCAATTTCTTCCTGACCCTCTGCGATTTTCTCCAATCCAATCTTCTCCAGTGTCAACTGGTAAGATGGAGGAGATGGAAATCCTTCCGGCAGTTTACCGGTCCGCATGATTTCATTTTCGCTTTCGGGGCGGATGACATCCAAAGGGCTCCACCCGAGCGTGACTTCAGTGGTGTAAGCTTCACCTGTACTCCGATTACCACTTATTCTCATCTTCGATCTTGGTTTCCGGCGGGCGAGGACTTTTTCGAAGTCGTCTACCGTTTCAAGTGACGTGGGCCCGTCCTTGCCCTCGGCCGTGAGTAAACGATCCCCTACTTGTATTCCCGCCTCGGCAGCGGGAGTACCGGGTCCCACCACCCGGACTAATAGTCCCCCCCGCGGATCGGGGATTAGTTCCAGTTGCCCCAGATATCCACCCCGATAATCCAGGTCGCGAAATCGTGAACTTCCTAGCTCTACACGGCGCAACGCCGCCCCCTGGTTCGTAAAGGTCCAGAGAGCGCGATAGGGGGATTTGGAGTCAAGAGACCCAAGCGTGAGGTAAGTTAGCGACGCCTCTTTCATCGGGGGAACTTCTTCGATACCGGCGGCCTCTTCTTCCTCGGAGTGCTTTTCCGCATCGGCAGCCGGTACGTCGTCCTTGGCAACCTCTTCAGCGGCCGGGGCCTGGGGATCATCGCCGGGTTTTTTCACATTGCGAGGCGGGGCTAAGAACATGCTGTTCAAAACCACTACCGCGAACGAGAGGGCGAGAAATAATACTATGCGACGTTGTTCCACGAACAATGATCCTTAAAAGTAATGCCTACTGCGTCGTCTGTTGAGAGATCGCATGAAAGGATGGCTTGCCGCGTTACAGGCAACTCGGGGACTCTAAAAATCGCATCAAATCTTGCTGCGATCGTTGCTGACCAGAAAGACTTTGCTCGCAAATTGAGGCGAGTCGAAACTCCTGTTACCGGCCTTCCTTGATGCGGTCGCCAAGAAAGTTATCCAAATCGGGAGTCTGATAGATTTTCTCGGCGGTCTTGGCGTTGTCGTATTCCACGCGGTGGAAAGTCAATTTGTTGTCTTCTTGAACAATGTAGCAAGATCGTGGATCACCATCCCGCGGTTGTCCTACGGAACCCACGTTGACCATGAACTTTTCGTCACGATACTCAAATACATGATTCGTCTGCTCGGGGGTAATAAATTCCAAGCTTTCCAGAAACACACCTGGCACGTGGGTATGCCCTTGAAAACTAGCCTTATTGATCAACCCAAACAGTTTCTCCATTTTCTTCTGGTTGTAGATGTCTTCGGGAAAAACATACTCGTTCACTGGATTTCTGGGCGAACCATGAACGTACAGCCAAGGATCATCGCGATGGACTCGAGGTAAGGTACCCAGGAAATCCCAGCGGAGGTCGATCTGATCGCGTGGTCCTGTGGCATTTTCTAATTGGTTGCGCGTCCAAAAAATCGCACGCTCTGCTCCGCTATTAAAACCTTCGGGATCAAACATGGCCCCCTGGTCGTGATTACCCAACAGACAGATCGCACATACATCGATGATCCTGTCGAGACACTCACACGGGTTAGGACCGTAGCCGATGATATCTCCGAGGCAAAAGATTTCCTCAATTCCCTGGCTGGCAATATGAGCGAGCACCGCATCGAGTGCTTCAAGATTGCCGTGTATATCACTGATTACCGCACGTTTCACCGGAGAGACGACCTCAATACAACTAGCTTGAACAAAAATTGCTGGACTAGCGAGAGAGAACCCCCCTCACGGACGCGGGACTCATCGAGCCAGCATCGCGGTGCTATTGCCAAACTGCCAGTCTAAGGACCCCTGCGGAGAGGGTCAAGGACAGCCATTCATAGCTCGCCGAAGATAAAAGATTCAGGACGACATGGTGTGGGTTGTTTTCCTGTCCTGGAGATGATTTCGCCATCTCATCTTCCATCGCATTGGCAAGCGGTTTTCGAGTGAATCGGTAGAAAATGCTGGAGAATACCAGATTTTTCATCAAAGGGGGGTTATGACGAGTGACACCCTTGGAATTGGACATACTTACTGCTAATTTCAGTGGCTTTAACCAAGTTTCATGGTTGGGAGTAGCGCTACCACCTTGCGAATTCTTGCTTTTGATACCAGTTTGCGATTCGGTTCCCTGGCGACGCTTGAGGGCAATGCTTCGGAGGTGAATCTCCTTGCTGAAAGACTACTCCCCCACCACCAACGGTCTGCCCAAACACTGTTGCCGGAGCTTTCTCATTTGTGCTCAGAATGCGACTGGCAACCAACACAAATCGAACTGATCTCTGTGACGATCGGCCCCGGTTCATTTACCGGCCTGCGGATCGGGGTGACGGCTGCCAAAGCGCTCGCGTTTGCTGTGGGCGCCAAGTTAGTCGGGGTCCATACACTCACTGCCTTGGCAGCAAGTGTTGCTAATTCAGCCGGAAGATTGTGGACCGTCCTTGATGCTCAGCGGCAAGAACTATTCGTAGCGAGCTTCATGGGCGAAGAGTTACCCCCTACTCCCGAGACACAAATATTGAGTATCGAGGATTGGATCGCGAAATTGAAACCTGGAGATTCCGTCGTGGGACCGCCACTGGCACGCATTGGAGATCGAATACCTTCCGAGATTCACGTCGTCGAAGAAAATCTCTGGCAACCCCAAGCCAGATATGTTGGAAAGGTCGGGTACGACTTATTCTGCTCGGGCATCGAAATGGATTTGATGCAGTTGGTACCGAATTACTACCGCAAAAGTGCCGCTGAAGAGAAGGCGGACACGGCGAGCCAGAAGCGTTAGCGTCTGGAGTATTACACACCACATGCTCCAGGCCCTAACGCTTCTAGCTCGCCAAAGTTTGTAAAACTTCCTCGGCGGCGGCGATCGTGCGGTCGATGTCGGCTTCCGTGTGTGCCGCCGAGACAAAGAGTGCCTCATACTGGCTACAAGGAAGATACACCCCACGGTCCATCATGCCCCAGAAGTAATCTGCATATCGCTCAGTATCGCAGCGGCTCGCTTGTTCCCAACTGGCAATCGATTCTCGATTGAAGAAAAGCGTAATCATGCTCCCGACACGAGCAATTGTATGAGGCAGATTTGCCTTTTTGGCAGCGTGATGGAGTCCCGCTTCCAGCCGAGCAGAGAGTTGTTCCAAACGGTCGTAGGGTGGCTGTTCTTTGAGAATCTTTAGAGTCGCACAACCGGCTGCTGTCGCCAGGGGGTTGCCGCTGAGGGTGCCTGCCTGAAACACCTTGCCCGCTGGGAGCACATGATCCATTATCTCGTCCCGCCCACCATAGGCTCCGACGGGGAGACCACCGCCGACGATCTTACCAAGTGTTGTGAGATCGGGATTCAGCCCCAAGAGTTGCTGGGCTCCACCAAACGCCACGCGGAAACCGCTCATGACCTCATCGCAGATCAAGAGCGCTCCGTAAGATTTCGTGAGTCGGTTAAGCGCCTCAACGAATTCGGAAGTTGGGCGTACTACACCCATATTGCCGACAACGGGTTCAAGAATCACGCCAGCTATTTTTTCGCCATGGGTAGCAAAGGCCTTTTCCAGTCTATCGAGATCGTTGTACTCCAGAACCAGCGTATCCTTGGTCGTGCCGACTGTGACACCAGGTGAGTTGGGAGTTCCCAGCGTTGCCGCTGAACTCCCCGCGGCCACTAATAGGCTGTCCACATGTCCATGATAGTTGCCCGCAAACTTGATGATGATATCTCGGCCCGTAAATCCGCGTGCCAGGCGAACAGCACTCATCGTGGCTTCTGTTCCAGAGCTGACCAAACGCACTTTTTCGACAGAGGCCACGGCATCGATGATCCGCTCGGCTAGCTCGCTTTCAGCCTCAGTGGGAGCTCCATAGCTAGTCCCCCTGGCGAGTGCCACCTCCAAAGCTGCAACGACTGCCGGATGGCGGTGCCCCAAGATCATCGGTCCCCAAGAACCGATGTAGTCGATGTACTGATTGCCATCGATATCGAAAAGGTAGGCCCCTTCGGCACGGTCAATAAAAATTGGTGTACCACCGACAGCTCCAAAAGCGCGGGCCGGGCTATTCACGCCCCCAGGCATCAAGTTGAGGGCCTTAGAGAAAGCTGCTTCACTACGCGGACGACTTTTCTTTGACACTGTCATTTCCGTAAGGTCTTTTTGGAGATTGTGATGAGGGAGCGATTATATCCTGGGATTGGAATCTGCGACACTCGTTAACGGCCTCTGGCGCCTCCACTTAAGGCCAGAGAATTCTGCAGAACGAGCTTCTGATTTCTTTATTCAATCCGTTCAAAGACAATCAATTCGAGTACAGTTGTTCTCAGAATGAGCAATCTGGATTCCGCCCTGCGGCCTGAATCGAGGAAAATCCGCGATTTTTTAATATCTATTTCGCGGCGCAATTTTTGCACATAAATTACATAGATCACAATGTGGCGTGATCGTATGCCAAATCAGGAGAGTGTAATTATGAGAATGCTAAGTCTAATCGGTGCGGCGTTGTTGGTTGCCGGGATACTGGTCGGCGAAGCAAGCCAGGCAAATGCCCAGGGGTATTATTATGTCCAGCGACCGGTAGTTTATCCTTATGCCGTCCCAACCTATTCCTATTACGGCGGATGGTATCCTGGCAGCTACCAAAATCTGTACGGCAACTACGGCTACTACCATGTGATGACTCCCTACTGGAATGGCGGTTATCGCTATCGGTATTGGTAGATGACCAGGAATTGGATCTAACTGATAGATTCAGCTTTCCACCCCGCTGCTTCCTCGCCGTCGAGCCTTAGTGTAAGACACTTCGCGCTGCCTCCGGCTTTGACGAATTCACTCAGCGGAGTCTCGACCGGTTCATAGCCTAGCATACGCAGCTTAGCGTGAAGTTTTGGGCAACCTGTGTTTGTGATTACACTGCTACCCACCACTACGGCATTGCAGGCAAAACTGCGAGCTTCGGATTCCTCCACAGCGTGCAGTTTAGGAATGGAGTCAGCCAGGACCCGCTGGCCGTAGTCGTCGAAAGCGGCGGGAAAATAAATTGCTTCGTCGACGGTGAGGGGGCAGAAGCAGGTGTCGAGGTGGTAGTAATAGGGATCGATCAATTCCAGGGGTAGTACTCTCACGCCTAAGAATTCGCCAATCTTTTGATGCCCGCTAGCATCGCTGCGTTGACGGTAGCCGGCATAGAGTGTATCACCGCAGAAGAGTGCGTCTCCCGCTCCTTCGAAGGAAAAATCTGTTGGCGGCTCGTGAACTTCCCACCCGTGGTCCTCAAGCCAGCGGCGAAAGCGAGGTTCTTCGCCCTGACGTTGCTGGTGCTTAAATCGTGCGAGAATAGCCTGTTTGCCAAAAACGATCGCTGCATTGGCGGTGAACACCAAGTCGGGGAGACCTGTGACCGGCGGCACTTCGGAAATCTGTGCTCCCGTATCGAGTAAGATCTGCCGAAGCGACTCCCATTGTTTACATGCCAAGTCGTGATCCGCTTGCCGAGCGGTGCTCATCCAGGGGTTGATTTCGTATTCGATGCCGTAGTGCACCGGCGGGCACATAAGGATGTGGGGCTTGGATGGCATGGAAGGTTTATTTGCTGGTGTGCGATGCCGTAGGCAATGGTTACTTTTCGAGGCGTTTGATTTCTTCTACAAGGGCTCGCAGGAAGGGTTCGACGTCGGTTACCAAACCCACTGTTTGAAAACTGCCTCGGTCATTAAGTTTGATCACCGTCGAAGGGTTGATATCAACACACACTACCTTCACACTGGCTGGCAACAGGTTTCCTACAGCGATGGAATGAAGCGTCGTAGCGATCATCAGGCAGAAAGTCACGTCGCGGATACTCTCTCGCATGCGGCGCTGGTTCTCGATAGCGTCGGTGACGACATCCGGCAGCGGGCCGTCGTCGCGGATACTGCCGGAGAGGATGAATTCGACGTCGTTCTTGATGCATTCATACATGATTCCCGACTGAATCACACCTTGCTCGACAGCATCCTGGATCGAACCTACGCGGCGAATCCGATTAATCGCCCTCAAATGGTGTTCGTGCCCCGTGTCGGCGAGGCTTCCCTCGCGGAGATTGACCCCCAGGCTTGTACCAAAAAGAGCCTGTTCAATGTCATGTGTGGCCAGCGCATTACCCGCAAAGAGCTTGTGAATATAGCCGTCACGGATCAAATCGCAGACTAGGTGTCCGCTGCCGGTGTGAACGATCGCCGGGCCTCCCACGAGCAAGGACTTGCCCAGTCCATGGCGATTTTCAAAAAGCAATTGAGCGATCTGCCGGATGACGACCCCCTTGGGCTTCTCCGTCGAAACGGCACTATTCATGAAGGCAAATGCGTGATCTTGCTGGGCGCGCTCGAGCGGAAACACACGAACCCCCGCGTGACCCACGACGATCGGCATGCCGACTTTCACGTCCGACATGGCGATGCACCGAGCCGCCGAAGTATTTGCATCGACGGTGATCCCGCAATCCATTTCCTGATCGGACACGGCATACCATTTCCCCTCGAGTCGAATCTCCGTCTGCTGATTAGTCGTGCTGTAAAAACCTTCCGGGAACGCGCCTGCGATGTCGGCTTCTACCACATGACAATCGCTCCCCGCAGTGGGAACGGCACCGTGATCAGCGATCTGGGCAAGTATCTCCTGCAATTGTTCCTCGGTACCTGCACGAACTTCGACCAAGGCAAAACTGGGATCGGTACGCTCTTGACCGATGCTGATGTTCTTGATGCGAAATGAGCCACCAGAAGTGGTGATGCAATCCAATACCTTGGGCAAAATGAGACTGTCAATGATATGGCCGCGGACTTCAACATCTTCAACGGGGCCATGATCGGTGGGATTGGCAGGTGTGGTGATTTCTTCCATGGCTTGGATTTCGGTTTATCAAGAGTCAAATCGGCCGATATTCTCAGCGATCTAGTTTATCCACGCAGCATACTTCCGGGGAGACCAAGTCACATTCGTCAGATGCTCAGCATCACTTATACCGGAAGCAATGGCCAAGATTTCTTCCACAAGCGGGCTATCGCGCTTCCCGAATGATTCTCGCAGCCAACTCGGACACACGAGCATCTTGGTCGCTGACGGCCATCTCACGTGCGAGTCCCACCAATTTCGGGTCATTACTTGTGGCCAATGCCGTGAGTGCCTGTAAACGGACTTCAGCGTTATCGTCACCAAGCAGTTCTCGCAGCCAACGCCGTGCCGTTCGGGCAGGCAACACCTTTAGATCTTGGACAAGGCGTAGCCGGTCTGCCGGATCGCTGGATAAAAGTCGTTCGACGAGTGAAAGCTCTTCGTCGGTAATTCCCCTGTCGTACAACACCAGCCGGATCGCACCAGTAGCGAAAAAATCCGCCACAGCCAATCGCTCCAACAAGGCACGAGTACTCTGAGTTCGCATCGCGGCGATCTGGGATTCCATTTCATCCGGCGCTGGTGGTTCGATCAACGACCGCGAAGAAATCTCCAGTTCTGTTACATCTGGGGGCCTGTCGGTATTGAACTCTGGTTTGGTTGGGAGAGATTCGATTGTGGATTCGAGCGGTGACTTTTGAGGGTTAACTTGCAGCGGCCGGGAAAATGGCCCAGGGAAATCGGTCCCCTGGGAGGGACTCTTTGTGACAGCATCAGCAACCACAGTGGGCTTGGAAGGTGGGGACGCAATTGCTTGCTCACTTGGAATGCTCAACAAAGCGAGGTCAGGTTGATCTCTCGTCGAGAAATGCGATTCCAGCACTGCGGCTGAAGTCCTCGGCTCGCCTATGGTTCGCATTCGAGTTCCGACCGCAGGCACACGTTCCAAGACCAAGCTGCAATCAGCAAGAATAAACGTAGCATCCTCGGCTGGCACTTGTTCAGCGATTTCAACAAGTTGCAGTGCTAAGTCGCTCGACCATTGCTGGCCGAGAGGTCCGAATCTGGTGATCTGCTCAGCCAATGCCTGGGCAAGCAGACGAGTTGGTACTCCCAAGTCAAACTCCGTATTTGCCTCGGCTGTGGTTTTCCAGGTCCCCAGCATTTCATCGATGATTTGCCTTGCTTGAAGCGCGACGTCGGCTTGTTCGGAGGCTGCTGCTGCAACCAGAGCACCGATCGAAGAGTTCCCCAAGCTGGCAATTTGCCTCAAAACGACCCGGCTGTTGTCAGATTCTGTCTGCTCCAATTTGGCAACAAGTCGGTAGGCAATTCGGCGCTGTTGCCATTCGCTGAATGGAGGTCCAAGCAAACGCCCTATAACCAGCAAACAAGCCGTTGCTGCTGCGAGCAGAATAAATCGCTTTATTAGCTGAGAGGTTTGCATGTTATTGCTAGCGATTGTGCACCGAGAATCTTGCGGCGGGATTGTCTTAGATCGCACAGCTCGCCACAAGGGCAGCCCGAAAGTGCTAGCACTCGGGGCAGCAATCTCAGATTTGCTGACGAGTGACCGGCCTTGTAGCCGAATAGATTCTACGACCCGCAGAGCTTCTCATGCACTGCGGAACAGTAAGGGGGGGATGCATGGTTTGCTGTCTGCGCAAGAAGAGCGCCTCTGCGCTCGATTCCAGTAAGATATCCAACTGGCAACAGTTTCGTTGCTTATTACTGGTTACTCTGCTCATTGTTTGCACGATTGTCGCTCTCTCAGGGAGAGCGGTCGCGGCAAACAAAGCCCATGAGGCCAGCACTTCTGTAGAGGCACGCCGGGCAGCAATTTCCGCAATTCCTTTTGCGAAGATTGATTCCCGCTATCGGCAACCCATGAAGCAAGTGATCGACGACTGCACGCTCTATCGTCGACTGCCCACGCAAGTCGTCGACTGTGATCCCGCCATGTTCACATTCATGGCTCAAAACCCCGACGCTTTGGTCGAGATTTGGAAACAACTGGGCATAACCCGCGTCAGTGTAGAACGCATCGATGAGAGTAGCTTCCGCCTGGCTGATGGAATGGGGACCACGGGCAAGCTGTTCATCGTCGAGGAGACCTGTGAAGAGAATGCCCAGAATCGAATCGTGATGTTTGGCGAAGGGGCCTACGAAGGGAAACCATTCACACGGCCCGTTCATGCTCAATCCGTGCTCCTGCTGCGAAGTGGCTCGATGGTGGAAACCAATGGAAGGACCTACGTCGCGGCACAATTGGACACCTTTTTGCGGATCGATCGGACGAGCCTGGAGATCTTTGCCAAGGCAATTCAACCGCTGGTTGGCTTGACCGCAGACCGCAACTTCGCTGACACGATGACTTTCCTTAGCGGCTTTTCCCAGGCTTCCGAACGACAACCCGATCGAATCGAGCGTTTGGCCATGAGTCTGCCTCGAATTACTTCTGAAAGACAACAAGAGTTGGTACGGATCGCGTATCAGACGCGGAAGCAAAGCGAGGCACGAATTGATGTGCGCTTGGCCGAACATGATGAAAATGCGACTCGCTGAACCGGAATATCGTCGACTCGATCCGCTACGTTAATGCGCAGTTTCGACCTGGCCGTCTTGCATGTATTCCCTTAAACGCCATTCCAGCGGTCAAAGCTACCCCATGCTTTGGGCCACTCGTTCTGATGCGTCTTTGCATGACTCCTCTCAGCGCTTTGCCGAGCACCTATAGTTCCAGAATTACACGTGGTGCACTGCAGTAAACCGATGGTTTCTGCAGTTCTGGAGATTTTTACCTAATTTAATTGTGATACTTTAACAGCCCGGCTATAATGGCTCCACGACAGGCTTGACTCCAATGTCGATGTTGGCCCAGAGGGCGATCTCCTATTGGGTAGACCAGTGGTAAATCTGTCCCACTTTGCCGGCCGATTGCTGAGCGGTAGTTCTCTTAAGTTCTTGCTGCGTAGTTGAGTCGGTCCTCACTCTTCGAATTACCCCTTGGAGAAAATCCCATGCGAGGTAAGCATCGGAACCGTCGTTCCAGTTCTCTTTCGCGTCGTAGCTCAGCGATTGTCTCCCCTCATCGACGTCGTCTCTTGTTTGAATCACTTGAAGACCGGCGGATGCTGGCGACGTTTGCCGTGACTAATCTCAACGACTTTGGCCCAGGAAGTCTGCGTCAGGCAATCGTTGATGCTAACAACACCGGGGGTGCCGACAACGTCGATTTGACTGGCGTGACGGGAACGATCAACGTCGCGCTGGGCGAGATGGCGATCACCGACACGGTAACGCTCGAAGGTCCCGGTGCCGATCAATTAATTATCGATGCTGGTGGTAATTCGCGCATCTTCAACTTCGACACCAGCCTTGGCGATTTCACGATCAACGGGCTCACGCTCACGGGTGGAAGAACAACGGGTAATGCGGCAACGTTCGCTAATACAAGCTACAGTGGCGGCGCCATCAGATTCCTTTCGAATGGAAACCTGACACTTGAGGACAGCATTGTCACGGGAAACACTACATCGGGTGACAGAGCGGAGGGAGGCGCGATTTTCGCGGAGGATGGGCATGTACAACTCACTCGAACTATCATCTCACATAATAGTACTACCGGTTACTTCTCCCGGGGTGGCGCCCTAAAGACAACAAATGGCTCGGTAACGCTTGTCAGTAGTACGCTTACAAACAACAGAACCGTGGATCAGCGGACTGCTGGTGGGGGTATCTATGTCCACTCTGGTACAGTAACGCTAACCGATAGCGAAATCTCTAAAAATACTACGGCTGGCGACGACTCCGATGGCGGAGCGGTCTTTCAAAGGTATGGGAGCTTAGTGGTGTCTGGAAGCACCGTCTCGGGCAACGTAACAGGTGGACTTGGCGCGAACGGTGGGGGACTTCGTACGGTTTATGCCCCAATTTCGCTCATCAACAGCACGGTTTCCGGCAATCGAACCGATTGGAATGGAGTGGGATCAAGCAGTGGCGGTGGCATCTTTTCCAGCTTTGGCGACGTAACGGTTATCAGCAGCACTATTACTGGTAACAGCACTGTGGACTCAGATTCGCTTGGAGCTGGAATCTTTCTCTCGGATTCGACTTACGACGCAACCCTGACAATTACCAATTCCATCGTCGCTGGCAACAACGGTACTTCCAACCCAGATATTTCCCCTGACCCGGATGGCGCGCTCAACGTCAACTACAGTCTGATCGGTGTTGACCCAGGCGGTCTCGTCGGTGTGGGAAACATTACCGGTATGCAACCCAGCCTGGGACCCTTGGCATTTAACGGAGGGCCAACACAGACACACGCTCTGCTGGCGGGAAGTTTAGGCATCGACGTTGGCGATCCCGGCATCGTGTTCAGTCCCAGCGAATACGACCAACGGGGTGTGCCGTTCACCCGTGTTGCTGATGGGGGCGGCGGACTGCGGGTCGACATGGGCGCGTTCGAGCGACAGAACCTGTCCGGCACGCTGGTCGTCGATACCGCGATTGACGAAAGCGACGGGGATTTTTCCGTTGGAGACTTGTCGCTACGCGAAGCCGTGGAACTGGCCAATGGGACCGATGTTGATACGATCGAATTCGACAGCGTGGTGTTTGGCACTTTGCAGACAATTCTCCTGGAACTGGGTGAAATTCAAATTGGCGAAGGGGTAACCATCGACGGACCGGGCGCGGAATTACTCACGATTGACGCCCAGCAGAACTCGCGCATTTTTAACGTCATCTCTGCGACCGGCGACGTCACGCTGCGGGGTATGACCCTCACCGGAGGCAGAACCACGAGCGACGGAAGCGGCACCGCAGATCTGACATTCAGAGGCGGAGCAGTGCGGTTTCTCAGCTCCGGCACGCTCACGATTGAACATTCTGTGATCACGCAGAACGGCACCACGGGCGATTACGCGCCAGGTGGGGCTGTAGCTTCGACCTCTGGCGACGTGGTCATCACCGGGGGCACGATCTCTGAAAACAGCACCTTAGGGACGGTCTTTGGCCGCGGTGGCGGTATCTTTACTAGCAATGGCGATATCACAGTCATCGACAGTAACATTCTGAACAACAGCACTGCAGGACTCGCTTCTCCAGGTGGCGGTATTTCCTCGGCCACCGGCAACGTTATGCTCCAGGGAAGCACGCTTTCTGGGAATTCCACTTCTGGAATTAGTTCCGAGGGGGGAGGAATTTATGCCTTTGGTGGAACGGTGACCATCACCGACAGCACTGTCTCAGGCAACAGTACCTCAGGTCCAGATTCCAGTGGCGGGGGGGTCTTCGACGGTGGGGCTTCTGGAACCCTTACCTTGACCAACTCAATCGTAAGTAACAACCATACCGCGGGTTACGAGTCGAAGGGCGGTGGCCTGCGGGTGGGAGGCGATCTGATCGTCAACTCCAGCACGATCAGCGGCAACTTTACCCTTGACGACGAGGCGGGGGGCGGTGGCGCATTCGTGTTCGACGGTTTCACGATGAATAACAGTCGTGTTTTTGGCAACTACACCGAAGGCAATCGCTCCTATGGGGGTGGAATCGTTGCTGGCGGCGGACCTACGGTCATCACAAATAGCAACTTCGACTCAAACTCGACGGCCGGAAGCCAGTCAGGGGGAGGCGGTATCATCACATTCGCAATTAATACCGTCACGTTTAACAAGGCCACTGTCAGTGGAAACCGCACACTGGGAGACGGTGCGGATGGAGGCGGAATCTATGTGGTGAACGCTCCCGCAGTCACGTTCGAGCAAAGTACGATCGCTACGAATTCAACGGCCGGCACTGGCTCGGAAGGGGGCGGCATTTTTGTCAACGATACCACGGCAGGTGCAGCTTCGCTGACCATCCGTAATACGATTGTCGCCAAGAACTCCGTCGGTGCCGGCAGTACGAATCCAGATCTGTTTCACGACCCCGGCGGCGTGTTTGACCCCGACTATAGTCTCTTTGGCAACACCAGCGGGCTGAGCGGGCCGCAGGTATTCGCGATTGGCTTGGGCAATGGCAATCTGGCCAACATCGACCCACTGCTGGGACCTTTGGCGTACAACGGCGGCCCAACGAAAACCCACGCACTGCTACCCGGCAGCCCGGCACTGGATGCCGGGGACCCCTCCATCGCATCCTCGCCCACTGAGTTTGACCAACGTGGCGATCCTTTTCTACGAGTCCGCCAAGCCACCCAAGGTGGAAGCCTCACAATCGACATCGGCGCTTATGAGCGGCAAGGGATCCCCAACCCAAGCTTGATCGTCGATACGGCCATCGATGAAAGCGACGGCGATTATTCCGTTGGCGATCTGTCGCTTCGCGAAGCATTGGGCCTGGCCAATGGCGATCTAGGTGCCAACACCATCACCTTTGACACCGCGCTGCGGGGATCAACGATCAACCTGGTACTCGGCCAACTTGAGATCACCGACAGTGTGACCATCATCGGTCTGGGAGCGGACATGCTAACGATCGATGCCCAGCAGGACTCACGAGTGATCGACATCGACGACGGCGACAACACTTCGGCGCAGAATGTAACAATCTCTGGCCTAACGTTCACCGGTGGCAGAACTTTCGGAAGCGGGGGTGGTATTCGCGTTCGTGAGAATTTCGAACTCGTTGCATCGCATGTCACTAATAATCAATCAATCGGCACTGGTTTAGCGGGAACCAGCGGCGGCGGAATTGATATTAATACGTTCTCGTCGACCACGACAACCATCACCAGCAGCACGATCTCAGGCAATTTTGCCTCAGGAAATGGTGGAGGAGTGCGTGTGGCCAGCTATCTAGGTCACACATTCGAGATGACCAATAGCACCCTTTCGGATAACATTAGTGCGATCTCCGGTGGTGGGATCGCCTTGACCGGCAATGGCGACGCCACGATCGACCACAGCACGATCGCATTTAATACGGCAGACGCTGACGCCAGTGGTCCTTTTGGCGGCGGGGCCGGCGGTGGTCTCAGCCGGGTACAGACCAATGTGACGCTCGATCACACAATTGTGGGCAGCAACACCGATGCGGGCGGACCAGATGAAGACTTAAGCGGCACTGTGACTGCCAACTACTCGCTCATCGGCAATACCACTGGTGCGACCATCAATGGGGCGAACAACATTCTCAACCAAGACCCTCGTCTGGCACCGCTGGCAGACAACGGTGGACCGACACCTACGCATTCTTTGTTGCCGATTAGTCCCGCACTAGGTACAGGCAACATTGGGATTGCAGGAGCGCCGACATTCGATCAACGTGGACCGGGCTTCGCAAGGATCGTTGGTACGAGAATTGACCGTGGGGCTTTAGAAATACAAGCCCCTTCTGCCGATTTCGACTTCGACGGCGATGTAGATGGCCGCGATTTCCTACACTGGCAACGTGGCTATGGCACACCCATGCCACTTGCAACTAAAAACGATGGAGACGCTGATAACGATACCGATGTCGACCTTGACGATTTATTGATCTGGCAAGCACAGTATGGGACGAGTGGCCTCCTAGCTGTTAGCTCAGAACAGGCTACCAGTGAATCAATTCCCGCAGCGAACCCTCTCGCAGAGTTGCGGAGCGAGGTTATGCCAGGTGCGGAGTTGCTGGATTTAGCATTGACTGTGGAATGGCTGCAACGCTCGGCAGATGAAAACACTGTGCCAATTCGTGACGATCAGCCGATTATTGAAGCGGCATTTGATGCCGTGTTTTCCCGTGACTTGATTATTCCCACCAATTCTAGCCCAGACACATTTGAATCAATGCGTGAGGATCTGGATATTGATAACCCTTCACTCAAGCAGTGGCTTAGCGACGAATTATTGGAGCGCGTGTTTGGGTAGGCTTTGATAGTGGTTCGTGACGAGTGGAATGTGGCTGGAGAATAGGTTTCGCTTCGCTCTGCTGGAGTTCCATTTAGAATACTCGGCTCGGCTAAAGTACCATACTTCGCAGTTAAACGTTACTTGGCAAAATGTTTCTTTGCCAGCTCACTGAGTCCTTTAAGATCAAGCTTGCCGGTGCCCAATACAGGAATTTGCTCCACTTCCAGGAAGCAATCGGAACCGGGTAGCCAGAGGTTGGGTAGACCCAGCTTCGAGAGATGATCGCAAATCTCTTGGGGAGACTTCTCCAACTTGGTATGTACCACAATAAGCCGTTCCCCCTTTTTCTCATCTGGAACGGCTGTTACTACAGCCTTAACAACCTCGTCTTCGGGCGATTGCACAAAGCCCTGAATTGCTTCTTCAATATTGATGTGGGGGACCATCTCGCCGCCAATCTTGGAGAAGCGACTCAGGCGACCCGTGATCTGAATGAATCCTTGCTTGTCGATGATCGCAATGTCGCCGGTGACGTACCAGCCATCGCGAATAACCTCTGCCGTTTTCTCGGAGTCACCCAGGTAGCCCTTCATCACATTCGGACCCTTGATAAGCAACATGCCGGGTGTGTCGGGACCAAGATGCTCGCCTGTATCGGGGTCGACGATTTTTGCAGATACGCCGGGGATTGGACGGCCCACCGTGCCTTCGCGGCAGTCGACTTCACCGCTCTGAGACCGTTTCGGAGGCACATTCACCGAGACCAGTGGCGAGAGTTCGGTGGCACCGTAGCCTTCCACCGGACGGACACCAAATTTGTTTTCGAATTCTTCGCACAGTGGCGTAGGAAGCTTCTCAGCGCCTGCCACAACGATCTCGAGCTTGGCAAAATCTTCTGGTTCGCAGCGACGCATGTAAGATCGCAAAAAGGTCGGCGTCGAAAGCAAAACAGTTACTCCCCATTTGCCGCACAATTTGCCGACCATTTTGGCATCGAGTGGAGTGAAGTGGTAGACGCATCGTACGTCGAGCCCCAGAACTGTCCACAAGGTGACCATAAAGCCAAATGAGTGGAAGAACGGCAGGATACCCATCAACGTATCATCGCTGCGCAGATGGATCACTTGATCAATCGCTTCGACATTGGAGCCGACGTTGTGATTTGTGAGCACGACTCCTTTGGGTTCACCGGTTGAACCTGAAGTAAAGATGACGGTCAATTCATCGTCACCCGTCATACGGTGCACACCAAGCATGCGTTCCAAGATGGGAATGGGAGTCAAATAGGCTTGTGTAATCCCAGCCAATTTGTCAGCGAGTTTGACCTTGGGCTTAAAATCTTCGAGAAGCACGATCTCAGCATCGAGTTTCAGATCAAGTTTTTCCATTACCTTCTTGCTGGTAAGAACATGGCGGATTCCCGCCTTACGAATACAGGCATTGAGTACGTCGTTGGTGACTGTGTAATTGAGGTTCGCTGAAACACGCCCAGAGAGAGTGACTGCCGCATTCGTGATGACGGCTCCGACCGATGGAGGCAGGAGGATGCCGACATACTTTTCATCGGATTCAATCACTTCACGCAGGAGAAGTCGGCGCAGGATCAGGGTTCTCATCAGCAGCGATCCCCCGGTAGCCTCTGCTCCACTGGAATCGGCAATCTTGAACCGAAACAAGCTCTTGCGACATTTTCGCAGCATCAATCGCGGTAAGGCCATCATACGTTCCTTTCGTCCCGAAACGGCATCGGCTCCCAAATCCTGAACCGCCTGCCGCAATTCGTGAATTTTTTTGACATTATCAACGTGCTTACCAAACCAAATCGAAACAGGTCGAAAAAAGGCTCCTCTAGATTTTCGGAAGAAGCGGCCTCCCCGAAAGGTAAAGATACTTCCCCATAGCTCATCGAGATAGACGGGAATGACGCTTGCGGAGGTCCCCCGCAGAATTTCCAGAGTTCCTCGACTGAACGACTGCAGTTGTCCTGAACGACTGATGTTTCCTTCTGGAAATATGCACACCAATTCACCATTGTTGAGTGCATCCCGGGCTGTTTCCAAAGCAGAACGGGTTGCTTTTGGGGTACGTCGAAAGATGGGTATCGCCCCCATGATCTTTGCTAGTCCACGGGCCCACCAGCTGGTGAGCAGATCGCCGGTGATGATCAGGCGAATAGGCCGAGGTGAAACGGCAACCAGAAGCAAGCCATCGATCCAGGAGACGTGGTTAGGAACAAGCAAAGCTCCCCCCGTTTCGGGCAGGTTTTCTCTTTGATGAACCCTGATCTTGTAAGCCGTGTGGGTGGTAAGCCATGCCAGAAAACGGATCGATGCCTGCGGGATTACCGCCACGATGTAGATCAACACGGGGAGGGTTACTACACCACAGATGAGAAACACATCTCGAGCGCTGAGCCGCAGATAGGGACTTCCAGCCAGCCAGTAGAGTCCTGAGGAAATAAGCATACCACTGAAAGTGAGGAAATTACAAGCTGCCAGGATCGAGCCGCGATTTTTGCGATCGCTGTAGCGTTGCATGTAGGCCGCCAACGGTACATTAAAAAGCCCTGAGAAGGTCCCTAAGAGGAACAATAAGAATGCGGCTCCGATATAACTCACCGTCCACTGCTTGCTAGGATCATAGAGTTCACCTTCAACGGTAAACAGCATCACGGCACTAAAAGCTAGTCCGCCGGCCCCCAAGGGGAGAATTCCCAATTCCACTCTCCCTGCCGACCAGACTCCCGCTAACACGCTTCCCAAACCAACGCCGACGATTAACGGCACTAGCAGCATGGCAACCTGAGTCTGTTTGGTGGCACCACCCTGAAAGGCGAACTGATCGATGTTCAACTGAGCCATCATCGCTAGTGACCAGAAAAACATGATCCCCAGTGCCACTCGAAGCATGGCAGGATCTGCGGCAAGTGTGGCCACATCTCGCCAGGTCTGCTGGGCAGCATCCCAAGGAAATCTTCTCAGCGGGTTAGCCACCGGCAATTTTCTGATCAGCAGGCTCGCAGCCAGGCCTGCCACCGCAAAACCGATCATCACTAGGGCCGAGAGCCAAAGATTTTCCTGTCCTCTAATACCCGTCGCGGAAGTCAACCAGTTGCCGCCGACCATACCAAGGGTGACTGCGACCACGGTTGTCAGTTCCAAGACACCGTTAGCGGAAGAAATCTTCGACTCGTGCAGCATCTCAGGAATGCTGCCGAGCTTCGAGGGGCCAAACAAGGCACTTTGGGCACCCATGGCAGTTACGACCAGCAGCATCAAAGAAACACTGCCCAACTGAATGGCCAAGACCGCTGTGATCATGATCGCAACTTCCGCCATCTTACAGATGACGATCACCTTCTGTTTACTGAAGCGGTCGGCCAGATAACCTGAAGGCGCCGCGAGCAGCACATAAGGCAGCACAAAAGACGCACTACCAGCGGCAAGGATCCAGGAGACTCGATCCGGCTGGACATACTGCTTACCGACTCCAATCACTAGCCAACGCAGAATATTGTCGTTAGCAGCCCCCAGGAATTGGGTCACTAACAGGCCGATAAAACTCGCCGAGAGGAGGCTCTGACTGCCGCCGCCTACGGAAGTATCAGATTCGCTCGCAGGCGTAGTGCTGGTCATGGAAATCGTTGAGGTGGGCAGAAAGAGGAACAGACTCTATCTTATCCAAGGAAAGGCGGTAGCACCAACGGCAGTTAGGCACCAAATCAAGAGTAGGAAATGGGACGCAAAGAAACCCAGAGCGAGCGGATTTTGACAGTTGGGTAAGGATAACGATCGGCGCAAAAGCCTCAAATCCATGTAACGGTGTACTATTTCTTCCGATTTACTAATGGTTTGTCAACAAAAGATGAACCAATATTACTAAATTGTTATGGCTTAGCGAACTCATTGTGAATGCTGATTCTTTGATCGATTTTGTCACCGCCCTTTGGCTCGGTTTTATTGGAGCTTGTATCGGCAGCTTCTTGAACGTCGTGGCCTATCGCCTGCCACGAGGAATGTCGGTCATTTGGAAGGCCTCGCACTGTCCCAAATGCAACCATCCCATCCGTGCTCGGGACAATGTTCCCGTGTTGGGGTGGCTGTGGCTGCGGGGAAAATGCCGAGATTGTGGGGCCTCGATCTCGCCCAGATACGCAATTGTGGAAGGGATTCTGGGCCTGGTGTTTTTTAGCTTGGCGTACACCGAGCTTTTGCACGGAAGTCCCTACACAGATTTAAGCGGTGCAATCGACGTCGTCTGGAACCCCCAGTGGCGTGCGATCGGAGCTTACGCATACCATTGCCTGTTGGTGAGTATCCTTCTGACAATTGTCTTGATGCGGTTGGACAGAACTCTTTCCACTCAGTTATTTCTCTTGGGATGTATAGGTTTTATTCTGCTTTGGCCGTTGGCATTTTTCTTTTTACACGTAAACTAAATGCGATCCCAAACGCAATTTCCCTCTCTTGATGGACAAGGCAACCTATATGGATTCCAATGACCGGCGTAGTTTTCTGCTTTCGTCTGCTGGCCTTACCGCTGCCGGTTGGGCGGCCCTCTCCGCGGAACTCACCGCCGCAGAGACGAGCAGCTCGGCTCCTTTGGTGGAGCCGGGGGACACCATTTTATTCCAGGGGGACTCCATCACCGACGCGGGGCGAAATCGAGACCAGACCACGTTGGTCAATCAGCAGTCAGCATTTGGCAGCGGGTACGCCTGGTTGGCGGCATCCCAAATGTTAGTAACCCAACCTGAAGACAATCTCAAGTGCTACAATCGGGGGATCAGTGGGAATAAAGTGTATCAACTGGCTGAGCGTTGGCAGACGGATTGCCTCGACATCAAACCCAATCTCTTGAGTATTTTGATTGGAGTGAACGATATTTGGCACAAGCTCAGCGGCCAATACGACGGCACGGTGGAAATTTACGAAAAGGACTACCACGCCCTGCTCTCCCGCACGAAAGCTGCTCTGCCCCAGGTGAAGCTCGTCGTGTGTGAGCCCTTTGTGCTCCGCTGTGGAGCGGTCGATGAAAGTTGGTTTCCCGAATTCGACAAATATCGAGCCGCTGCCCGCCGGGTCGCCGACAAGGCGGGCGCCCGGTTTGTCCCCTTCCAAACGATATTCGACCGTGCAGTGGAGTATGCACCTCCCGAGTACTGGGCGCAAGACGGAGTGCATCCTTCACCCCAGGGTGCGTCACTGATGGCATATTCCTGGTTACAGACGGTGGGCGTGGGGGCAGGAGTTGGTTGAATTAGACAAGATTTTCCCGGATCGCGTGGCGGTCCGGGCATGACGTCCAAGTCTGGCCCTACGCCAGCGCATCGAGCACCAGATCACCAATCTCGCTGGTGCTGTAGCCCATTTTGCCGGCAGATTGGCTTTTCATTTTCGTGCCGGTGACGTGCATGATCGCGCTCATTACACGCTCGGCGGCGGCGGCCTGGCCTAGTTGGTCGAGCATCATGCTCACAGCATTGATTGTGGCGATGGGGTTGATCTTGCCCGTGCCGGTGTATTTGGGGGCGCTGCCTCCCATGGGTTCAAACATGCTCACGCCACCCGGCTCGGGATTAATGTTACCCCCAGCGGCAACGCCCATACCGCCTTGGATAATGCCACTCAGGTCGGTGATAATATCGCCGAACATGTTGGTGGTGACTATCACGTCGTAGAACTCAGGATTCTTGACAATCCACATGCAGCAGGCATCGACGTGGTTATAATCGGTTTCCACGTCGGGGTAGTCGGCAGCCACTTCGTTGAAGGTCCGCCACCAGAGGTCGTGCCCCGTGGTGAGCACATTAGTCTTGGCCACCAAAGTAAGTTTTTTGCCTTTGGGATTGTTGCGGTTCCGGGTGTATTCGAACGCATAGCGGATGCAGCGCTCGCAACCCTTGCGGGTGTAGATGGCTGTCTGTGTGGCTACCTCGCGGGGTGTGCCTTTGTGCATAAAGCCCCCGGCACCACAATAAAGGTCTTCGGTGTTCTCACGCACGACGACAAAATCGATGTCATCGGGTCCCTTGTCTTTGAGCGGGGTCTCGACGCCGGGAAACAATTTGACGGGCCGCAGATTGATGTACTGATCGAGGCCGAAGCGGAGGTCCAAGAGGAGCTTACGCTCCAGGATTCCTGGGGCCACCTCTGGATGCCCCACCGCACCAAGCAGGATCGCGTCGAACTTGCGAAGTTGATCGAGCCCATCCGCGGGAAGCGCCTCGCCTGTTTTCAGATAGCGGTCCCCGCCCCAATCGAGGTTCGTGAGTTCCAATTGATCGGCAAAGCCCTCAATTTTAGCCACCGACTTGAGTACCTTGACTCCTTCGGCTGCTACCTCAGGTCCCGTTCCGTCTCCACCAATGATCGCTATTTTCATCGACTGTACCGCTATTTATTTAGGTTAAATTGAAGGCAAGAAACGGGCTATTGTAGCGGCGCGTGGCGCAGGCTTCCAGCCTGTGATTTTATTTGGCCTAAGCGACTCGCCTGCTGGGAGGTGGATTCTCCGTGGGAATCTAGCTATGCATACGCGGCAAGGGTTCCCGTTCAGCCATGATGGCAGCCTCGGCTTCGTAAAGTTCTGCGAGTCGCGATTCGACGATGTCGTCGGCAGCAAAATGTTTCGCCAGCCGGGTGTAGGTCGCATGATGACGGGCTTCGCTTTCGAACAGGCTTCGATAAAAAGTTGCTAGCTCGGGGTCCGAGACATGCTCAGCCAGGGCTTGGAATCGCTCGCAACTGCGGGCCTCGATCAGTCCGGCGATCAGTAGCCGATCGACGGCACGCTCCGGCTCACTCTTGCGGACCAAAGCATGCAAGCGAATTCCATACTGGCTCGGCTTGAGTCGGCGGAAACGAATCCCGCGACGCTCCAGCAGATCGAGGACCATGTGAAAATGCTCGAGTTCTTCATTAACGATCTCGGTCATTTCCTGGCACAGCTCACGATCTTCTACGTAGTGGAAGATAAGATTCAGCGCCGTCCCCGCAGCTTTCTTCTCACAATGAGCGTGGTCGATGAGCACTTCTTCAAGGTTTTTATCAACTTGTGCGAGCCAACTGGCATCGGTAGGAGATTTAAGGTGGAGCATATGTTAAAGATTTTCAAAAGTATCTGGTTATATATTCACTTCAACTTGGCCGAACCAACGCTTTGGTCCGGGATTCCAGTGGGCAGGTGTAACTCCAGCTGGCACAGTTTTGGCTCGGCGTGACGGGCCTCATTATGAGCGCATCTTCGAGCGACGAAACGAAGGAACCATGTAGGAACTAGGCGTTTGGCCCACCACGCAAGTCGAACTCTCCGACCCAAGGCGACATAGAGTTTTTTCTTTTCTACGGCCCTAAGTGTTTCACGAACGACATCCGCAGCCGAAATAACAGAGCTTGCTGTATAGTCTTGAGCAACTCGACGAAACAATTCGTCGTCGAACATGCCGCGTTCGAGAAGTCTTGAACGAAAAAAACCGGGGAGTACGACTGTGACTCCAATTCCCGATTGCCGTAGCTCATTGTAGAGCGTCTCTGAAAAGGCAACGACACCTGCTTTCGATACGCTGTAGGCCGCCATTGCCGGGGCGCTGAGCAGAGCGGCGACGGAAGCGATGTTCACGATCGCGCCTCCCGGGGCAGTCTCTCGCATCCAGGGGACCATCGCATGACAGCCGTTCACCACACCAGAGAGATTCACGTCAATTACTCGCTGAAAATCTTCCAAAGCTGCTTCCCCGATTCTCCCCGCCGCACAAATTCCCGCATTGTTGACGAGCAAATCCAAACGGGGCCATTTATCGCGAAGTTTCGCGGTTAATTCCTGCCAGGCGAGAGAGTCCCTTACATCAAGCCGCTCAATCTTTCCTCGCCCTCCAGCTTGTTCGAGCATCGAGAGTGTTTCTTCGGCACCGGTCAGATCTACGTCGGCCACAATCACATGCCATCCAATTGCCGCCAACTGCTGGCAAAACTCTCTCCCCAAACCGCTTGCGCCGCCAGTTACGAGTGCCAGTCGTTGTCTATTTGCTAATGCCATGAAACCATGATAGCTAGATTTCCCAATTTGCGCAGCCCACTTCTCCAATTTGCCTAACTCTCGGTGTTCAGGTTTTTATAGATCCGTTTCAAGTGGAAGATCGGCGTCGCGGCAGTGGCCCAGGCACATTACAATCCCGTCGATGTCAAACATGCGATTCGCCACTCTGATCTGGACCACATTTTTCTTGACGCAATTGGTTGCGTTACCAGTGTCCGCACAGGGTACTTCTCGCTTGAGTAATCAACAACTCTCGCCACCCTCCCCCATAAGTGCTGCCAATCGCCCTCGGATATCTCCGATTGATAGCATCACGGATGAAAACAATTTTCGGCCAAGAAGCTTAAAGCATTCGGCAACCACCTTAGTTGCGGACGGTTATTGTCTTGTTAGTCTTCGAGACAAACAGACTTGGATCCAGGGTGACCCAAAGATACAGATCGTTTTTGATGGCAAACTCTATTTGTTTGCCGGAATCAGGGAACGTGATATTTTCGCTGCTGCCCCGGAAGCTTATCTCCCTGTGCTCGATGGTGACTCGATAGTTGCTTTCGCAGAGTCAGGACAGCGGGTAGCGGGAGAGCTACAATTCGGATTGACCTATCGGGATCGACTCTACTTCTTTCAGAATGCGAAAGAGCAAGCAGAATTCAATGCAAATCCAAATCGTTACTTGAACACTGATCTGGTGGATCAGGGCTACTGTCCGGTCAGCAAAGTCGACGAAAAGAAGCTGGTTCCCGGCTTGCCGGAAACGGTGATTACTATCGGTGGTATGCGTTACTATTTTGCTTCGGCACGATATCGCAAGCTGTTTATTGCCACTCCAGAACGCTACGTGGAATCGAGGGACAAAGCAAAATCTGATTTACAGTTGAGAGGGGGATCCGTATCAGGGTTCGCGCAAACTCAGGACCATCCCAAGGATTCACAACCAGGAAACTACCCGACACCCGATGAAATAGATTCCAAGGCAATTAACCAGGAAAGTGAGCCAGAAGTTTCGGAAACGGAATTTTACGCTCGGCCTGCCATTTCTGGATACTGCCCGGTTTCCATTCAGAAACAAGGGGTATGGGTTCGAGGCAAATCAAAGTACAAAGCCACTTTTGACGGCAAAATCTACCACATGGCGGGTGCCGACGAATTAGCCCTATTTCGAGAAAACCCTCGTGACTTCGTACCCGTATTGGGCGGTGACAGCATTGTTGCTTTTGTTGATCAATCTAAACGAATTGCGGGGACCGCCTACCAGCCACTGATTGCAGGAGGCAGATTATTCCTGTTCGCTGACGCGAATGAAAAAAAATCCTTTAAGGACAATCTAAGTCTGTATGAAAATGCCGACCTGGTTCTACAAGGAAACTGCTTGGTATCACTAATCGATGACCAACGAGAAACACCAGGATTGCCAGCCTATGAAACTTTATTTCAGGGACTTCGCTATCGATTTGCTTCTCAGGCTCACATGAAAAAGTTCCTATCCGAGCCAGAATTGTACTTCGAACAATTCGCTGCCGCACAATCTCAAGATGCCCAATAGCCTCCGCGGGCGTGATCGAACTGGGCGGCACGTCCACGGCAATCGAGATTTATTTTTCCCGCTCGATAGACTTCGCACCCCAGGACCCATGTTCGCACGGGCCAACCTGTGAGTGTTTCGCCGTTCCACGCACTCCAACCACACTTGGTGAACTGCTGTTCGTTTCGTACTCTTTGGGCAAGCGACAGGTCGACCAACACGAGATCGGCATCGTATCCCTCGACAATGCGACCTTTGCCGACAATATCCCAAACCCGGGCCGGGGCATCACACATCCAATGGACAACTTGTTCCAGCGAACAGTTTCCCTGATTCACCTGATCGAGAAGCAGCGCTAGGCTATTCTCCACGCAAGGCATTCCAGAGGGAGATTGAGGATAAGGCTTTTGCTTTTCATCCAGTGTATGAGGTGCGTGATCCGTGGCGATTACCTGAATCGCTCCATTCTTCAAAGCCTGCCAAAGTTGTGCGTTGTCCTCAGCAGACTTTACTGAGGGATTCGTCTGCAACAACGTACCCAATCGCGAGTAGTCTCCCGTGTTTAAGAATAGATGGTGGGGACACGCCTCAGCAGTGATAAGTCCCCCATGGTCGGCCAATAGCTCGGTTTCCGCTCCTGTCGATACATGAAGCACATGAAATCTGTGACGGTGCCGTCGTGCCAAGTCAATCGCTCGCCGAGTGGCAGTGATGGCGGCAGTTACGTCACGGATTCGTGAATGATCAGCCACGTCGTTTGTCGTAGCGAAACGAGTCTTATTGGCCTGTACGGTAGCTTCATCTTCACAATGGGCCGTGAGCGGTAGAGTAGTTTCCGCAAAGATTCGTTCCAAGGCCTCTTGAGAATCGACAAGAAGATCACCAGTGCTGGATCCTATGAAGATCTTAATCCCTGGCGTATTTGTGGCAGCACGAAGTTCGTCGATATTGTCGGGCGTCGCTCCAATATAAAAGCCGTAATTGACCAGAGATTTCCCTGCAGCAAGTGCCTGCTTTTCAACAAGGCGTTCTCGTGTTGTCGTGGTCGGCACAGTATTGGGCATTTCGAGATAAGTCGTTATCCCACCCTTGGCACAAGCTTGCGAAGCCGTGTAAATGTCCTCCTTGTGCGTCAACCCGGGCTCACGGAAGTGCACCTGGTCGTCGATCACACCTGGCATTAAGTGCAAACCACTGGCATCGACAACTTCATCAGCTCGTGTTTGCACGGCAGCATCCACGGCGGCGATGCGATCGTCTTCAATCAGCACTGTTACCTTTTCAATGCCTGAAGTGAGAACAACTGAGGCATTTCGTATTAACGTTTTCATTGAACGATCCATCTACAAGAACGATTCACCACCAGTTGTGACAGTTGCAACGCACTTTCCGCGAATGAATGAGTGGTGCATTCTCTGCCAAGATAGTGCAATCATGCGTGGATGCAAAGATGCTCGCAGAGTTTCGCTGTAATCTGAACTTTCTTCCCAGATCAATGCACACATTGCGAAAATCTGCGCGAGCTGAGGCGATATCGTACCGATGAGCAGTACTTGACCCCTCTCATAACGCTCGACCCGGCATCTTCGAAGGACGCGGCTGGGCTTATTGAAACCTCAGATTCAATCGCTACCCTCTCCTGCCGCTTCCAGTGCGAGTCATTCCTCATTAGCTGGGGCAATTTGGTTTTTTTCTGCATGGCTGGGATTGGATGTCGTAAGTGAGCTCAACCAACCCTTTCGGCGAAAAAAAAGAAGTTGTCCAACAGAGATCGCTCCCATCAAGAGGAGGATGGCCGGATAACCGAATCGCAATCTTAGTTCAGGCATATTCCAAGGAGAAACATTCGGGTCGAAATTCATACCATAGAGTCCGGCTAGGAAACCGAGAGGAATGAAAAGCGTGGAGATGATGGTCAGCACCTTCATCACTTCGTTCATACGATTACCGACCTCCGTGGAGTAGAAGTCGCGTAGATCCGAACAAGCTTCACGGTAGCTCTCCAGGGAGTCAATGATTCGAATCACATGATCGTGGCAATCTCGGAGATAAATGCTCGTTTCCGGAGAGATCAGCCATTGGTGGCGATTGGTCAGTGAATCGACGGCATCTCGAAGAGGCCAGATAATGCGGCGGAGTAAGCGGAGATCATGCCGCAAACCGTGCAACCGAATGATCAAGGGGCGGGAGATCGTTTTTTCCATTTCTTCGTCAATGCGATCAATGGCTTCACCGATCTTCTCGAGAGTAGGGAAATAGCTGTCGATAAGGGCATCCAGAAGGGCGTACATCAAGTAGTCCGTCCCCATATCGCGTAATGCTCGACCGGTGAATTGCAACCGTTCACGAACCGTGTCGAAACAATCACTCGGTTGTTCTCGCCAGCTGATGACAAAATTTTTGCCGATAAAGAAACTGACCTGCTCGAAGGTGTGCTTTTTCCCATGGCGAGGGAATTGGCACACGATAAATAGGTGATCCTTAAAGGTTTCAACCTTCGCTCGCTGAGGTATATTGACGACGTCTTCCAGGGCCAATCTATGGATGCCGAACAGAGTACCAATCTGTTCAAATAGCTTCTCATCTCCCATGCCGGCAATGTCAATCCACTGCACGGGATACTTTCCCCGCATCTGACGGATTTCGTCGATGGAACAGTTCTGCTTGTCTTTCAGCTCGGTTGGTCCATAGCATGTCATTCGAACAGTGGGCTTGATTGCACCAGCTGGGATATGAATCGCACCTGGTCGAGCTGCCGGCTTTGATTTTCGTCGGTAACCCTTAGTGAATAAACTTGTGCCGCCGTTGTTAGAATTGTGTGCCATAAATCATCCTTGCTTTGATACCGACAGAGTAATTGTTTACTGAGGTCCTTGGCTCTGCAGTAGTTCAGTTTCACCACCATTGAGTTGCACAAACAAAGGCGAAGTCGTGTTGAGATGTACGTCTCTCTGGGGAAAGGCAACTGTGATTCCTGATTCGGCGAACAATTGAACAATCTGGTATCGGACGGCACTTTCGATTTGCCGGCGGTCCATCATGGTTCTCATACGAACCCAGAAATGGACCTCGAACTCCAAAGCATTATCACCGAAGTTTTGGAACAGCACGATCGGTGGAGGCTCCTTCGACGCTCTTCCAGTTTCCACCACGGCTCGCTTCAATAATTGAGTGACTTCAATAACTGGCGATCCGTAAGCCACGCCAACTGTCACATGGGTCCGCATCTTATCGCTAGAAAGCGTAAAATTGACCACGTTATCCTGCAAAAATTTGCTATTGGGAACAATAATCTCCAAATTGTCCCCCGTGCGAATCCTGGTGCTTCGAGCACCAATGTGTTCGACATTGCCATAGAGGTCTCCAATTTGAATCAGATCACCAATCTTCACGGGGCGTTCGGCATGGAGAATCAGACCGCTGATAAAGTTATTGATGATATTTTGACTGCCGAAACCAATTCCCAACGCGACGGCACCACCCAGTACGGTGAATGCAGTCAGGGGAACTCTCACGACACTAAGCGCTAGAAGCGTGAAGAGCACGATCAGCAAATAGAACGATAAGCTTTGCACCGTCGCTGCACCGCTGGCATCGATTTCCATCCTGCCTAAGAGATATTTCCCCAACCAACGGCTAATCACCCGCGCGATCAGAAAGCCCACAAAAAACAATAAAAGTGCTTTGACAACTTTCTGAACCGTCAAGGGCTGTTCAAAGGCACCCAACTCGGCATTCCAGAAATCTTCCAATTTGTCCCAGAATTCGGACAATTGCTCTCGGGCAGTTTCTGTGAGAGAGTCGGTTTGGAGCTGACGAGCGAGCTTGGACTGCAGCTCAAGAGCAGATTCAATACTCTGCAGATTCTCTTCCTGCGTGGAAATCAATCCCTCCAATGCGGACACTTGTTGGGCTAACCAGTTCGCTTTCTCCGATCCTTCTTCAGCCTCGCTAAGTTGTTTTGTGGTTGCCTTTAGCTGATTACGCAAATCGTCTAGTTTTCCCTTTGCCGTACGTTGCTCGCTCGCCAAGTGAGACAGCGACTTTTCGTTTTCTTCTTCCCAGGTGGAAATTAGCCGTCTCTCAGGTCGTTCGGCGAATAGTTGTTGACGCCGCTTCCATACTTCTTGAGAGTCTTTCAATCGGTGCAGTGCCGATTTCAATATTTCTTCATGTTCGTCGAGATTGCTGCGGCCCAGCTGATAAGCAAGCAATTCTTCATGGAGAATATCTTTGTCACCCGTCGGGGAATCGAGCTCACGTTGTGTCCGCATCCATTGTTCTTCAAAATATTTGCGACGTGTATTATTTGCATTTGCCTCTGACAATCTGTTGCTAATCTTTTCAGCTTGCTGTTCAAGCACCTGAATCAGAGAGTTTAATTCGCTCTGATCAAATCGTGCGTTAGCAGTTAAGACCTGGACTTTCTCTTCCAATAGCTTGAGGTAATGACTTTGTGCCTCTCTGGCGAGACGTGCACTTTTCAGTTCAGCTACACGACGTCGAACCGTGGCTTCTGCTATTTCTGCCTCAAGCGTTGCGACGGCGTGTTTCTGATTGAGGGATATTCTTTTCGCATCTCCATCGTTTGCGTCCAATGCATCTTTGGCAATTCGGCGTGCTTTCTCCAACTCCTCATACTCTGTACGAGCCTTTTCTAACTCTTGAACCGCCAGCCTTTCTCGCTCTTTAAGTCGTCTGAGGCGCTGCTTGGCGTCGTCTATCTGATCACGGCTTGAGTCCAAAAGCAAAAACGAACTCGCTTCAGATGCGGATAAACCTTGAAGCAAAAACTCTTCTAAGAGAGTCTGCGCTTCGTCTCGATTGGTGGTTGCTGTCTGAACATCTGCTTCAGCAGACGCAACCTGCGCGAGCGTAAGCTCCAGTCGATCCAGCAGCTCGACTTGCCTGACTATCGCAGATGCTGGTTGATCTTCGGACTCTTTTGCTCTAGAGAGTAAGGACTTTGCCTCGGCCAGTCGTTGCTTGACAGCTTCAATCCACTCAGAAATGGGACGAACTGATTTTTCCTTCGGTGGATCTTTCGATTCCAGAATCGAACCAGGATCGGGAAGTTGAGAACGCGCAACTTGGGTATGGAAGCTGGCGCCGATCCAGACGAATACCACCAACGACAGCAGCATGATTTTACTACTGACGGAAAAGTACTGGATCATGCGATGAATCAGCATTTGGAGATCTTTTTGTTGCTTGCACCTTGTAGACACATTTCTGACAAGATAAGTCACCCCGGCTTGTGCTCAAACAGCAACTTTCTACACCAATTTAAGTCACAACCACGAGATGCGAGGAATGGTGTGCGCCAGACAGTACAGATCGTAGAGGTCACAGCGAAAATACAATCGGATTCCAGGAAAAATCGTTTTGAGACGACAGAACCCGGTACTTTTGGCCTTCGAGAATTGCTAGCTGGCCGCTACAATTCGCCCCGCGTGGGTGCCGAAGCAAATGGTTGTAGCGCCCTGAATCGGTTAGTCGCCACGGCGCTTTTTTATGCGGCAATCGTCAAAACTCCCGGTGCTCATGGTGGCATGTGTCTCATTGGCAGGATGCATGTTGGTACGTCCAACTCAGCATTGGGAGCCTTTTCCCTATGAGATTACACGTGATCAGCTGATCATCCATAGCGACGCTCAGATATCGCGTAAGCAGCGATTGCTTGACGAGATCGCTGAGCAACGAGGATTGATCAATTCTAAGTTGCGATTGATTCCTACCGACACGCCGATCCATGTGTATCTTTATGCCGACGAATCGGCATACGCTGAATTCATGAACTTACGGTTTCCGGAAATGGCGTCCCGCCGGGCGATCTTCTTGGGTACCGATGTGCAACTCTCTGTCTACGCCTATTGGGGCGATCATGTGGCGGAGGACTTGCGCCACGAAGTGTCGCATGGCTATCTTCACGCTGCCATCCCAAATCTTCCTTTGTGGCTTGATGAAGGGTTAGCCGAATACTTTGAAGTCGGCGCAGGTCGCCAGGGCTTTAACTCAGCACACGTCCAACTGCTAGGGCCTCAGGCAGAATCTGACAACTGGTTGCCGGACCTAACACGGCTCGAGTCACTTACGTCTGCTGCCGACATGACCCAACAGGACTACGCTGAATCCTGGGCTTGGGTACACTATCTGCTGAGTTCAGACGAGCGAGCGGAAGTGCTCATCAGTTATCTGCATAATTTAGCTGATGGAAATCCTACAGAGCCGCTGAGCACTCGTATTGGACGTCGACTGATCGTGCCGCAGAGCGCGCTGGCTGAGCATATTCGCACACTTCGTTAAAAGTGTTGCTCGAATTGATTCTCAGCAATGTCATGAGTTTGTTTACTCGGATTCAGTTGACATCGTCTCGCAGTTGGATAATATAACCGTCAATTCAGTTATCCAATAGTTTTGAAACATTACTTTTTTCAAGGTGCATGAATGCGGCGATGGCTAGCAACTCGTCGTGGTAAGCTACTCATTAGCGCTTCTCTTTTGTATGTTTTGATCGCAGTTCTAATAGGGGCTACTACCGGAGTTGGGCTCTTTACGTTTGGCTATGCCGATGGGGCCTCATACCTGACCAATGACCCAGAGGCATGTGCGAATTGTCACGTCATGCGTAGACAACTTGATGCCTGGTTGAAATCTTCGCATGGCAAGTTTGCTACTTGCAATGATTGTCATGCACCGCACGATCTTCTGGAAAAGTATTATTGCAAGTCTCGCAACGGATTCTTTCATTCCTGGGCATTTACCACCGGACGCTTTCCAGACAACATTCAAATGCACAAATACAATCAGGAGGTGGTTGAGGAAAATTGCCGTCGCTGTCATTCACAGTTGACTCACGACATAGACCCACTGCCTGATCAAGCTGGAAAAGTAGAAACCAGTTCTTGCATCCGCTGTCACTCGACAGTGGGGCACGACTCCTGACAATTAATAGAAACCCGCTACGATCGATCAAGGACTAATCGACTATGCTTCGAATCGGAAAAAGTTCACTCGGATTGTTGGCACTCGTGGCTCTAGTCTCAGGGCTGGTGTGTTTCGCGGTTGTTTATGTGCTCACTACCGTTGTTGAGCACAAACAAGAAGCAAGAACACCCATCGTGCGAGTTGTTGAGATCACGGACGACACAACTGACCCCGCCGTCTGGGGTCAGAATTTTCCACAGCAATACGACGATTATCTCAAGACGGCCCACATGGTGCAGACTCTCTACGGTGGTAGTGAAGCGATCCCTCGCGTACCCGATGACACCGATCCAAGAGATATTGTGTCGAAAAGCAAACTTGAGACGATCCCTCAACTTAAGCGGATGTGGGCAGGCTATGCTTTCAGCAAAGATTTTCGCGAGGAACGAGGCCATGCCTACATGCTCGAGGATCAGATCTACACCGAGCGGCAAAAAGTCGGTCAGCCGGGCACTTGCATCAACTGCCACGCATCAACCTACACGGCCATGAAAGAACTTGGCGATGGTGACATTCTAATTGGATTCGAAAAACTGAATTCTCTGCCTTACGTGGAGGCAAAGGAACATGTCAATCACCCAGTGGCTTGCATCGACTGTCATGATACTGAGACGATGTCCTTGCGCGTGACACGGCCAGCATTTATCGAGGGAATTGCAGCGGTGAAGTCGAGCGAGGGAATCTCTGATTACGATGTGAACAAAATGGCAAGTCGGCAGGAGATGCGAACTTATGTATGTGCTCAGTGCCATGTCGAATATTACTTTAGCGGAGACAAAAAGAGACTTACCTACCCCTGGAAAAATGGGCTTACTGTGGATGACGCTTATGAGTATTACAATGAAATTGGCTTCAAGGATTGGACTCACGCCGAGACGGGAGCCCCGATGCTCAAAGCCCAGCATCCTGAATTCGAAACCTGGTCTCAGGGAATTCATGCTCGCTCGGGAGTGACATGTTCCGATTGCCACATGCCTTACAAGCGTGTAGGGGGCACCAAAGTAAGTGACCATCATGTCCGCAGTCCCCTTTTGAACGTGAATAATGCCTGCGGAACTTGTCATAAGTACAGTGATGCCGAGTTGGTTTCACGTGCGGAAGCGATTCAAACTCGTCATCGGCACTTGGTGGAAGTGGCCTTGAATGCCCTGGTTGATCTGATCGATGACATCAAAGCCGCTAAAGAGGCTGGAGCAACTGATGAGCAATTAGCTGAAGCCTGGGAATACCAACGGCGGGCGAGTTTCTATGTCGATTATGTCGAAGCTGAGAACTCCTCGGGATTCCATGCCGACCAAGAGTCGATGCGGATTCTAGGTGACTCGATCAACTTCTCGCGACTGGGGCAGAAGGAAGTGGAAAAGATTGAGTTAGATTCCGATAAGTAAGAAGAATAGTACGCATTGGTTTGCCACTCACCGTGCCGAGGAAGCTCCTCCACCGTCGACAATCGGGGCATAAAGATACTGCACCAAGAACCAGTTTTTGCCCAGCGCATGTGACCGAAAAGGTTGGTATCCACCTTCCAATCCGCTGTAATAGGCGTGGGGTTGGTTTCGCCCAGTGATTCTGGCCAAGGTGGCTCCTTCGTCACTGCCCGTTAATTGAAAATACAAGTCTCGGCCATCTCCGCGTTCGATGGTTGAAATGCGAAGATTTGAGCCAGACAAGTGCGGTTTGGTGAGCAACATAAGCGTGCGTGGACTACCAATCGGATAAGCATTGAATGGTCCTATCGCGGGATGTTGCCCATCTTGGCTGGGCCAATCGTCAAGCAACGTTCGGGCGAGCAGTTCTAGAGCAGGGAGGCTGCGGCTGACTCGCCAGGCCTGGGCGCGCCATGCATAATCTGGCCAGGTGGTGTAAAAGGTCAACCAAGCCGCCATCACAAACATTACCGCCAACCAGGCTCGCAGGCTCCGAGTTGAGCCTGCTCCAAAGAAGAGGGCGCATACAATCCCCACTGCTGAAATGAAACCGGCGATGACTAACGCGTTTAGCAAGTACACCCTTGTGCTGAGCATGGGAGGTAAAGTCACTATCTGCAAATCGGACTTGTCCCAAGGAGCAACGTGTGAAAGCAGACGAGCAGCCTGGGAGAATTTGCCGTCCATTCCGACCCACATCAGCAATCCAATAAAAAGAGTGAGATTCACGATCCAGTAGATCGTCACCGCTTGCCGAGAAAGCAAAGTGCGGGATAGACGTGAGAAAAAACGGGAGGGGTTAATGTTGTTTGACATAACAACGTAAGCGTGGGTGTCATCCCTAGGTACTCCGAGGGATCTGGTCAGATTTCTCGGCCAGCTTCGATCTTATTGGCTCGAAATGACAGTAAGGAGTATCTTTTCAACAGCGTTGCATCCGGCAATAATCAATTCGCCATGGCCACAGTTCATTTTACCAGTCACTTGCAGGCTTTCGTCAACAGCGAACCGGTCGAGGTCTCGGCAGAAAACGTCGCTGCTGCTCTGGAAGCTGCTCTTGATGGCAAAGAAAAACTACGAAGTTACATAATGGATGAACATGGTCGCCTGCGCCGGCATGTCATGCTTTTTGTCGATGGCAGAATCGTTGAAGACCGAGTGAATTTGTCTGATCCCATCTCGGACAGTTCAGAGGTTTATGTTATGCAAGCGCTATCTGGAGGATGAGAAAAGAGTTACGAGATTCGGATTGCGGATTGTGGAATATTATTGTTCGAGCAAATTTTAGACGTTTAAATCTTTATGGCTGACATCATTCATGTTTCGACCCGCAAGGGACTTTTCACATTCAAGCGATCGTCTGCTGGACGGTGGGAAGCCGTCAACGTGGCCTTTCTAGGTTCACCGGTAAGTATGTCGCTCGCCGATGCGCGCAATGGGAATTGGTATGCGGCGCTGTTTCTGGGGCATTTTGGGGTTCACCTGCACCGCAGTTCCGATCGAGGAGCTTCTTGGAATGAGATCGCAGCGCCGACGTTTCCCGAAGGGGCAATGCTTCCCGAACGGATGGCTTCCGAGGCAGAAACACCGAAGATGAAACCAGCGGCGCTCTCTGAAATCTGGGCTTTGGAACCGGCCGGGGAGCAGACCCTGTGGTGTGGCACGATCCCTGGCGGCTTGTTTCGTAGCGACGACGCGGGCGATCGCTGGCACTTGGTCGATGAACTCTGGAATCGTGAAGAGAGAATGAGTTGGTTCGGCGGAGGCAAGGACGATCCGGGAATTCATTCCATCGTGGTCGATCCGAACAATCCGCAGCATGTGTTGGTGGCGATTTCCTGCGGCGGCGTGTGGAGAACGCGCGATGGAGGCACCAGCTGGGAATGTTGCAGCAACGGACTACGCGCTGAGTACATGCCCCCAGATCAGGCCTACAATCCCAACGTGCAGGATCCCCATCGAATGGTGGCGTGTCCCGAGAATTTCAACCACATGTGGATTCAACATCACAACGGCATCTTTCACTCGACCGACGGTAGTCAGAATTGGGAGGAAATCAAGGATGTCGATCCGGCCGTCTTCGGCTTTGCCGTCGCCGTGCATCCCCATGAGCCGGGAACGGCCTGGTTTGTGCCGGGAGTGAAAGATGAATTGCGCTTTCCCAGAGACGCGCGCTTTGTCGTCACGAAGACGACTGATGGCGGCAGGACCTTCCGGCAAATCACAAAGGGACTACCGACGGAAGACGCGTATGACATCGTTTTGCGACATGCACTCGACGTCGATCAAACCGGTAATATGCTCGCCATGGGTAGTACCACGGGCAACTTCTGGGTCTCAGAAGACAGCGGCGAATCGTGGCAAGCGGTGTCGAACCATCTGCCACCGGTGTACGCGGTGCGGTTTGTTGAAGAATACTAATATAGTTTTAAACATTACACCAAGCTATTGATCGTATTCACATAAAACGAAAACAGCCGGAAGATCATGACGATGATGAACACGGCAACCAGGACCCAAATGGCGTAACCAGCAAATTGGGCGATGAGGGCAATGGCCGTGCCGGAACGTTCTTCATACTCTTCTGCCTGACGCTGCATGGTTTCTACCAGCCGGCCGCTCTCTTCTCCGACAGCTATATTGTCGAGCAAATCACTAGGAAACTCCCCGGTAGAGGCGAGCGCCTGGGTCATGCTCAGTCCCCGCTGAATCCGGTCCACTACATCCTGGCTGTGACGGGAATACGTATCGATGCCCGTCGCTTGGAGTGCCAAGGGCAGTGCCTGCCGCAGATCCATGGGGGTATCCAGCACCAATTGCATCGCCCAGGTAAATTTTGCCAGGGCGAGCGTCTTCAATGCATCGCCCAGCACTGGAATTTGCAAAGTCAACGAATGCAATTTACGTGCCCAGGTAGCTCCGCGGCGAACGGATTCGACTACAAAGAAGATTGCTACCCCCAATAAAAGAAGAATGTTGAGATACTTGATCAAGCCCGCTGTGCCGACAAGTCCCCAGCCGAGCATGTCGACCTGAGTTCCTTCCGCGGTATTGTTGATCGGCAAGATTCCTAGGACATAAATCAAGATGCCAATCACGAACAGAGCGATACCCAACTGGAGCATTGGCCAGATGAGTCGTTGCCAGAATGCTCGCCGGGCAGATAATACCCGTTCATAGTGTTTACCGAGTCGTTTGTAGATTTCACCCAGTCGGCCGCTGACTTGCCCCACTTCGATCATTTTGCGAAACAATGGCGGATAGAATTCGCCGCTCTTCTGCATGGCATCCGCGATCGAATTACCCAGTGCCAATTCATCGCGGACTTTCGCAGCAACCTGACGCTGTGCGGAGGAACCTCGTCCTGCTTCGTCCGACCAGATCTTGCGGTCCTGAATTCCCGCATTCGTCGCCGTCGCCAATCGGTAGCACAACTGTGAGAGAGCTTTCAGTGAGATGCGCGGCGAGAAAAACATGAGCAACAGTGGTTAGCGGCTGGTGGTGGGTGGCGAGTAGATGAGGATATAAGGCTAGTAACTGAAGTATTTCTATTCACCAATCACCAGCCACTAACCACCATCCACTCGCTACACCCCGATATCCTCGTTCCAGAGTTCCGGATGGGCGGCGATGAATTGCTGCATCAATTCTACACATTCTCGATCGTCGACGATGGTTAAATCCACACCCCGCGAGCGGACATAGTCTTCGGGACCTTGAAAAGTGCGGTTTTCACCGATCACGATTCGCGGGATGCCATACAGCAACGACGTGCCGCTGCACATATCGCAAGGGGATAGTGTGGAGTAGAGGGTGGACCGGCGGTAGTCGCGGGCTGAGAGCCGTCCGGCATTCTCGAGACAATCCATCTCGGCGTGGAGAATGGCACTTCCCTTTTGCACGCGACGATTATGCCCTCGACCGATTATCTCGCCGTCGAGTTCCAGGACCGAGCCGATTGGGATTCCCCCTTCGGCCAGTCCCGCGCGGGCCTCGTCGATTGCTGCCTGGAGAAACTTGTCCATCATTCAACTCAAGAGAGGGGTGAATTCGAAGCGGCTGCCATCAAATAATCCTCTGTCGCTCAGTTTAAGCGAGGGAATCACCAGCAGGGCCATAAACGAGAGGGTCATGTATGGTGCCCGCAGCGGTGAGCCCCACGACTTTACTGCCCGGTCCAGCTTCTTGTAGGCAGCGGCAACCTCAGCGCACGTGCCCGTGGCCATAAGACCCGCGACTGGCAGAGGCAATACCAGACTTTGATTATCTGCGCGACAAACTGCGGACAATCCACCACCCGCCTCCATCACGAGGTTGATTGCAGCGGCCAAGTCGTCGTCATTGGTGCCGACTGCGATCACATTGTGGGAATCATGGGCCACGCTCGAGGCCATTGCTCCCTGCGTGAGCCCAAAATTGCTAATGAATGCAATTGCAGGCGTCTGCGACTCATATCGATTTACGACGACGAGCTTAAGAATATCGCGATTGGTGTCGCTTACTGCCAAACCATTCTCCACCTTTGGCGGATGCTGGATGCAGTTTGTGATCAACTGGCCGTCGAGCGCCTCAATTACTTTCAAACTTTTTCCCGATGCCGGCACCGCCAGTTCGGAGGGCTTAACTGTCGAAGCGACGAATTTATTCACGACGGCTGGTTCCACTCGCTCAATGGTACTCGTACCATTCTCGGCAACGAGATTGCCGTCGATCCAAGTCCGCAGGACATGAAAATTCTTCAGTGAATCCACTTCGATAAAATCAGCAGGATCACCTACTCGAAGGCAACCCACTTGGAGGCCATAGTGCTTAATCGGGTTCAGGCAAGCAGCCTGCAAAACATCGAAGAGGTCGATACCATGTTCCACAGCGCGTCGCACGAGAAGATTGATATGCCCCAGCTCAAGCTCATCTGGGTGCTTGTCGTCGCTACACAGCATGGTTTGCTGGGGATATTCACCGAGCAACGTGTAAAGTGCAGCGAAATTGCGGGCGGCAGAACCTTCACGAATCGAAATCTTGCAGCCAACCGCTAATTTGTCGAGTGCTTCTTCCTTCGTGAAACACTCGTGGTCAGTCGTGATCCCAGCGGCAATATAACGAGCAGCTTCTTCACCGCGTAAGCCGGGGGCATGGCCATCCACTGGTTTGCCGGCGGCTTGAGCTGCCGAGATCTTAGCAAGACACTCTGAATCACCATGCAACACACCTGGAAAATTCATCATCTCGCTCAAATAGACAATTCGAGGATCAGCGAGCAATTGTTCGACTTCGGACACGGTAATCGTCGCACCAGCTGTTTCAAATGTGGTGGCCGGCACACAGGAGGGCGCACCAAAATAGAACTTGAATGGTGAACTTGCGGCATTGTCGAGCATGTACTCGACCCCTGCTACGCCCAACACATTGCCTATTTCATGGGGATCGCTTACCGTCGCAACGGTTCCATGCGCAACGGCAGCTCGCGCAAATTCACTAGGCACAAGCATGGAACTTTCGACATGCACATGCGCATCGATGAAACCTGGAAGCAGGTAAGACGAGGGACTACTGTCGGTCGGCTCAATGGCAGTGATAAACCCGTCGGAATAAGAAACTTTGGCAGGATATGAACGACGACCAGCGATATCAACAACAATGCCAGTGACGCTACCGCTGCTCATGGTCGATTCCTGTTTGCTTAGAGAACTGATCAGCCGCAGTTAGCAAATTCACGACTTTTTGTGGCGGCGACCACCGCGACTGCGACCACGTGATGAACCTGTGCTTTGCTTGGCGGGTGATTTACTACGTTGAGCCAGATTCGTGTCCACAATGACGCCGATCGCTTCGTCCCAAGTGGGCAGATTACGATGAGTTGTTCGGCTTCCACCAGTGGAGGAACTTTCGCCATCGTCGTCTGCATGACTGTCATCTTCTTCATCATCTTCGTCGTCACCTACATGAGTTGCGACATGCTTCTTGATGCGTGAATCTTCCTCATCTGCGGACAACTCTTGGCTATCCTTCTGTCTAGAACGGCCCCGCGATCGCCGACGCCGACGACATTTTTCTGGTGGAGCTGTTTCTTCGCTCAAATCCGCTTCGGCTGGTTCCTCGCTGGAGGGATCCGCGGGCTCTTTGATTTCTGCGTCTTCAATGCCTTCCCCTGCGGCCCCTGCATCGGTCTTTCCCCGACCGCGACCTCTACCACCACGTCGTCTTCTTCGTCGTCCTCGCTTCGGCTCCTCTTCTTCCTCGATGGAATCGTCAGGAATCTCATCAGCAAAAACAGCTTCTTCTCCCTCACTAAACAAGAAGGAGGACTCAACATTAGTACGCGGAGAGACAAATGCACTCCCCCACGAAGCTGCATCGGCTGCAAATAAAGCATCGAAGGCACTGCGGGCAGCTTCACCCGTCATCCGAGGTGACTCGGCAGCCTCGTCCTTGTTGTCGTCGATTTGCTCTATGAATTCGCTCGAATCAACCCGCTCTGATTCAACCTTGATTTCAGCCTGTACTTCTTCTGTTTCAACCGTAACTGAATCCGATTCCCTAGCAGAAACTTTCTTAACTTGGCCTTCGTCTGGTTCTTTGATAGGTGGCTGTTCGACTACGCGAGGTACTTCGATGCCAAGCGAAGAAGCCAAACCTTCCCAGTCACTCGGACAAGCCGCCGTCTCCTCTCTGTCAATCATACCCCGACGCCGTGAAGGGAGCTCTTTGGGGGCTGGTTGACGACGCTCCAAGGCATCATCAGTGACGTTTACCCCGAGCTCTCCGACCAATTGATCCCAAGTGGATAATTCTTTGTTTTCTTCGCTCATATTTCCGTAGCCAATAGGATTGTGGAGTTCTCGTCACTCCATTTGCGGGCATCGCGATTGCATTGCTCCTGCCACCTGCAATATACGCTGAAAAGAGCCTTGCGCAAAGATGCACTCCGTAGGCCACATTGCTGGCTCTTACGCCGCTGAGAACGTCAGGCGGAATCGCCGGCATATCGAGTTGGCGCTAAAGTGCCGAAAACAGTTCACTGGCAGTCAATTAGATAACTGAGGACAATTACCTGCGGATGCGATCTTCGATCAGAGTAACACGCCCAGCAGTGACATGCGCCTTTCGGAATTCTGGTATGAATCCACGCGAGCCGTTTACTCCAATTCGCATACCCACATAGGGTCGCAAATTCAAATCTGGAGTGGGCGTCACAAAGGAGACTACTGCGCCCTTATCGTCGACCAATGCATAGCGGGGTGCCTCCTTTTCCTGGGAAGACACTGGTTTCAAGCGGCCTACGGCATCATAACGCGGCTCATCTGGATTCGAGACCCTTCTCTCAAATGGATCGTTCGATTTCAAATCAAGTTCAGCAAGTTCACGGATTCTTGACGTCTGTCCCGTAAATTGACCGTTTTCTGGATCAGGCATGGCAATGCCGGTAATTTCGGGTGAGGTGATGAATCCTTTTTGAACACGTTGAAAACGAGCAATGCGGTCCAGCAAATCTCGCAAGTGCTCGCGTTCTGATACGGAGTCACTTTTCTCTAAGGATGAGGTGGCTTCCGCTTCGAGTTGTTCGAACCGCCATTCCTCTTTCGGGCGAATCACCGTCTGCGATAGTCGCAATTGCAGTTCTTGCACACGATCGGTTGCCGGTCCCAGAACAGAGGGAGAACTACCAAAGCGAATTCTTGGCGAAGTACTTGCCCGAGGTACCGTAGCTGTTGAGAAATCCGAAGTTTGCTCGGATCGCAATGGAGATATCTTGCTCGAAACGAGTTCCGGAGACTGTAATACTTGAGCTGCCGCCGGTGAACCTGTCACAACTTCAACTTCATCTGAGCCACCAGGTTCAAACTCCGGAGCATTATCACCCGAGTTTGGCATGGGGGACAAACTGGGAGTAGCAGCGTTTGCTCCGGGAAAAGGGGGCTGAACGGGTACTGTATTTTGTACCAAGTGGGCGAAACCTTGATCGGAATGACTCTTTGTTGAGAGGGAATTTCGGGGATTCGATTGACTCATCCAGCCTGCAGCGAGTTTTACTCCGCCGGAGTTCTCATAGGGTGGCGTTCGAGATAAACTACTCGCCGCCAGCCAACGGAATTCTCCGTCTGGGGGAGCGATGCGAACCCAGCGCGGATCGTCATGTGCTCCGGCCGGTAGAAGCTGGACTTTCTCACCTCGCTGCAACATTACTTGCACGGCACTTCGCGCCGGCGAGACGTTGCTTCCCACCCGGGCAATGGCATGCTCTACTGCGATCTCTGCAGTCATTTGATCGAGTCGATGAATCTCATGCGCGGCAACCCAGCAAAAGCTTCCTTCGGGAGGACGTACAGCGCACCAACCCTCAACATCGTGCCGATACACTTCCACGGCATGACCTTGAGCCAATTGTTGCGTAGGATAGTATTGTTGTCCCGGACCCCCACGTGCAAACGTCTGCGGCTCACTGACATAAGCAACGTATGGGAAGGTCGTTTGGCTTCCACCTGCGCTGGAGATCCCCCCTATCACGCAAGCGATTGGGAAAAGAACATTGCGTCTCAGGCGTTTAATAGTTGAGAAAAAAATCATCTGAACCATTCGCGTGCCCTCGTCAAGCGCGCGTGTCGAAAGTCACCCGCGCAGTAGGGAGAGAAGTGTAAATTTGCTTACGGCTTATAGGAAATTCGGACTACACTCTCAAGGTCTCCACAGCCTTCACGCCTGCTAGCAGAGTGTGATAAGCCCTGTTAGTATGAATGGGAGTTGGATTTTTCACGACCTTTGGGGCAATTGATGAAAATAGAGAAGTTAGGGCCCTACCGCATTGAGCGGCAGATTGGAAAGGGAGGGATGGGCGCCGTCTATGAGGCGACCTATCAGGGCCCCGGACCAGCTGCCAATTCACGTGTTGCCGTCAAAGCACTCAGTCCCCAACTGGCGATGGCAGAGGGATTCCGAGAACGTTTTGAGGCAGAAATCGACTCGCTCAAAAAGCTCAAGCACGAAGGAATCGTCCGACTCTACGGATACGGTGAGCAAGAAGGAATACTTTTCTACTCGATGGAGCTCGTCGAAGGGACAAGCCTCGAACAGGAGATCAACTCCGGGCGGCGTTTCAATTGGCAAGAAACTTTGTCGATCGGCATTCAGACTTGTCGGGCACTTAAACATGCCCACGACCATGGTGTCGTGCATCGGGATATAAAACCGGCAAACCTTTTGCTGACTCAAGATGATCAAATCAAGATTGCCGACTTTGGAATTGCGCGCTTGTTCGGAGGGAGTCAACTTACGACTGCAGGAGGCGTGCTCGGCACCGCCGACTACATGTCACCCGAGCAGGCTGATGGCAGACCCGTCACAGAAAAATGCGACCAATACAGTCTGGGTGGTGTTCTATATGCATTACTCGCGGGACGGCCGCCCTTCCGTGCGAAAACCATGCCTGAAATGTTGCAAATGCAACGATTCGCCGAACCCGAACCGGTACAGCGATTTGCTCCCGACACTCCCGACCAACTCAGTCGACTGATTCAGCAGTTGCTCTCGAAAGATCCAGAAAATCGTTTTCCCAATGTGTTGGTATTAGGGCGTCATATGGAAGCAATGCGAAAAGCATTGTCCCGGCCACCACAATTGGAGCCGACCAAACCGGAACAGACTCACCTCGATAGTCCAGCACTCGAACCCCTGACCAAGCAACCAGGAGCCACCTCGTCGAAATCGCCAGATAAGACCAGCGCCGACACACCCGAGTATTTTGATTTGGAGGGAAAGGTTGTCAGCAACTCAGACGAACTCTTCGACGCGCCCACGATTGCTCAACCAGAACCTGCTGTCCCCGCGGCTCCTCTTTCCTCCCCTGCGCTGGAACCTCTGGACCCTCCCACGCACCAACGTCCGAGTGAAACTCGTTTTACCACGTTGGACGAGGAGAACTTGCGGCGTCAAGAATTAGAAGACTCCGACGGTCGCCTATTGCTTGTTGCGCGACTACTTGCCCTCTTTCTTTTTTTGGGAGTTCTGGGCTTGTTCACCTGGAGAATTACGCGACCCGCCACTGCCGATGACCTGTATGAAACAATCACAGAAACGATCGAGCGCGAAGGAGATGAGGATCTACGCTCGATCTCCCAGGAATTGTCTGAGTTTATCGATCGCTATCCCGAGGACCCGCGGGGTACTGAAGTGGCAGAGTATCTTAAGAAACTTGAATATCAAAAACTAGCTCGCCAAGCTCGCGCACGAAGTCGGGTCAATGGATTGAGCGAGACAGGTTCTCTCGAGCAGCTTTATTTGCAGGCCATGGCAATCAGCGAAGATAACAGCTTCAAAGCCGAACAACTGTTGACTGACATGATTGCCTTGTATGATCCTGCAAATACAACTGCGGAAGGAGCAAACGATTCATCCAATGGGAAATATCATCTCACGGAAGAGGAGCAAACCTGGCTGATTCTCGCGAGGAAGGAAAAAGCAAGATTGCAGGAACTCAATCGTGAATTCGCTACCAAACATATTGACCCACTGAAAGAACAACTACGTCTGGCTGATATTATTGCCCGTGAAAATCCGTCCCAAGCTGCTCGGATGTATCATGCATTTATACGACTGTACCGGGGCGAGCCCTGGGCAGCTGGGTTGGTTGCAGAAGCACAAGAGTCCTTAGCTGAATTGTCCCAAGCGACTAAGGCCCGAGTAGCGCCATAAGACTCTTCTGCTCTAATATAAGTTATTTAGGATAAAACTCTTCCTTCACCAGCGCGCTGATCTTTTTGAATTCCGGCGTTCCTGCGACTCCACACCATTCAAACAATGCTGCCTCGGTGGTGGTCAGCACAGCTCCTGATGCTTCCATTCGCCTCAAGGCAATCTTGTGATCAACCTCTTGCCGCGCACTCACAGCATCGGCGACTACCAGGACTTGCATTCCCGCAGCAAGCAAATCGAGCACGGTTTGTTGCACGCAGACGTGTGTCTCGATACCCGTGACAAGCACTCGGTGTATTCCCGATGTCCGCCATGAGGAGAAAATTGCTTCGCAATTAATGCAACTAAAAGCTATCTTAGGCGTCGCTGGTGTTTTAAGAAGCTCGGCTAAAACCGTCGGCGTGGAGCCTAACTTCTCCGGATACTGTTCGGTAGCTGCGGTGCAGACGCCTAAGATATTGGCTCCGTCCAGCAATCGCCGAATGTTCCAGACGAGAAGTTGACTATCAGGCTGTATGGCTAGCAAGCGATCTTGGACGTCGATCACAAGAAGACCAGTGTCGTCTGGATTCATCAATTCGGGACTACGTGACATCGTGTGATAAATTGAAAACGATTATTGAGTTTAGATAGTAATATAGGCAGGCCAGAAGCGTCAGTGCCTGGAGACTCTATGATAAATGATGTGTATAATAGTCACCAGATACTACCACTTTGCCATTCAACGAATTTAATCGATGAGCGATAAATCTGAGCCATCCAAAGAGCTATGCGATTGGTCCAAGGATCAGATTCGCGAACATTTCGAACTCTTGGCGTGGATTGTATCAGAGCCGAAGTTTGTTTGCACAAAATGCTGTCGCGCGGCGAATCAGAAAAAATGGCTTTGCAAGCCCAAAAAGTTGCCGTCGCAATAGAGTCAGTCACCGTCGTCATATGCCCCCTAGTCACAGGCAGGCTTCTGAGCGAAAATGGCGAGTCTCACCAAGACCCCTCGATAATACCCGCCTACAAACTTACTGATTATGAAGACACGCTCTACTACCATCCTCACGGTACGACGTAATGGTCAGGTTGCAATCGGCGGCGACGGCCAGGTGACGATGGGACAGACCGTGGTCAAGTCCGACGCTGTGAAAATCCGCCGTTTGATGGACGACAAAGTACTGGTCGGCTTCGCAGGTGCGGCTGCCGATGCGTTTGCTTTAATGGAGCGGCTCGAAGCTAAGCTGAAGGACCACCCGGCCAATTTGCCGCGGGCATGTACGGAACTTGCCAAAGAATGGCGGATGGATCGAGCTCTGCGTCGACTTGAGGCCCTCGTCGCCGTTGTGAACGCCGAACACTCGCTGCTGGTATCTGGTACAGGTGACGTTATTCAACCAAGTGACGGAATCATTGGCATCGGGTCAGGCGGCAACTACGCACTTGCTGCAGCACGTGCCTTAATGAAGCAGACATCATTGACTGCCGCTGAAATTGTCAAGCAAAGCCTCGAAATCTCCGGGGAGATTTGCGTGTACTCCAACCAAAACATCGTTGTCGAAGAGATCAAGTGAAGAATCTCACTCCCCGCGAAATAGTTGAACATCTTGATCGTCACATCGTAGGCCAGGCCGACGCCAAACGGGCCGTTGCAGTTGCGGTGCGCAACCGCTGGCGGCGTCAGCAACTTGACGAAGAGATGCGCAAAGAAGTCGCCCCAAAGAATATTCTGATGATTGGCCCCACTGGGGTCGGCAAGACCGAAATCGCTCGACGATTGGCAAATCTAACCGGAGCACCTTTTATCAAGGTCGAGGCCAGCAAGTACACTGAAGTAGGTTACTATGGCCGCGACGTGGAGAGCATGGTCCGAGAGCTGGTGGAAAACGCCATAGGCCTGGTACGTGAGCGGGAATTGGCCAATGTCGAGGAAGAAGCCAAACGGCGCGTCACCGACCGACTTTTGGAACTACTTGTTCCATCACCTTCGTCGTTCGATGTTGGTGTCAGCACCGAAGATTCGCCCGAACGTTACGAGCGCAGCCGTGAAAAGATGCGCGCCATGCTTGTTGGTGGAGAACTCGAAAATCGCAATGTCGAAATCACCATCGAGCAACGAGCTCAGGCAATGATGATTCCCGGTATGGGTGGTCCCGGTGGTGACATGATGGACTTTGACATGCAGGGAATGCTGGAAAAAATCCTTCCTAAAAATGTGACCCGCCGCGAAATGACCGTGGCCGAGGCACGTAAAGTACTTTTCGACCAGGAGTGCGAGGCCCTGATCAATCAGGACAAGGTCAACGCCAAAGCAGTAGAACTTGCCGAGAATACGGGAATTATCTTTGTCGACGAGATCGACAAAGTGGTGGCGAGCGAAGGAGGCCGCGGCGCCGATGTCTCTCGCCAAGGAGTGCAGCGCGATTTACTCCCCATTGTTGAGGGAACCACCGTTCAGACTCGTTATGGCTATGTGCGGACTGACCACGTGCTGTTCGTTGCCGCAGGGGCATTTCACACCGCAAAGCCAAGCGACTTGATGCCCGAATTACAGGGGCGATTTCCAATTCGCGTGGAACTCGAAGCCCTTTCCAAGGATGATTTCGTACGCATCCTTTCAGAACCACGTAATGCACTCACCAAGCAATACACCGCTTTGATGCAGACCGAGGGGGTCGAGATAGCGTTTCTCGACGACGCGATTGAATCGCTGGCCGACTATGCCTATCAGGTAAACCAAACGACGCAAAACATCGGCGCCCGCCGACTACACACCATCATGGAACGGCTTCTGGAAGAACTAAGCTTCGAGGCCCCCGAAATGAAGATGGGACGCGTCGACATCAACGCCGGGTACGTCCGCGAGCGCCTTGATAAAATCGTTCAGGACGAGGATCAAAGTAAATATATCTTGTAGAGGCTGCACAGCTGAGAGGTTGCAGGCAACGATTCTAATACCGTCACTTCAAGAATAATTTCCCACAATCTTCAAGTGGAAAGACAGCCAAGTTCATGTATGGCGGCTTCATAATAGCCTGAATTTGCAGAAATAATGAATTCGCGCTCTTGTGCTCCTAACACTTCAATGCGCACAGTAAGTCTTTCTGGAGGCAAGCAGTTCTCAAATCGGTCTGCCCACTCCACGAAGGTGATACCGTTACTCGCAAAATATTCTTCTGGCCCAAGCTCGATAAATTCGTCTTCGTCTCGCAGTCGGTAAGTGTCGAAATGATAGATGGGTAGCCTACCTCCGACATATTCATTGACGAGTACAAAGGTCGGGCTAGTTACTTTGTCATGTGCAATCCCCATGGCAGCGGCAACTGCCTGGACTAAGCGAGTTTTGCCGGCACCCAAGGTTCCGATCAGGGCTACCACACTCCCGGGAGACAATACCCCGGCAAGCAGTCGACCTAACTCTTCGGAGCCCTCTTCATTTTTCGCATGGAATCGATATTCAGTCACTTCATAGCCTCGTGCTGATAACCTGTGGGGGTGAGAACTGTGCGTGTTCCATTGGACTCTACTTTCCAAAGACCACGGCTGTGGACAAACTCCCCAATGCGGGTAAGAGGCACCGCGAGCGGCTCAGTTGCGAGCAGTCGCTCTGCCTCGTTGGGTGGTACGGCCAATAGTAATTCAAAATCTTCGCCATCGCCAAGGGCATGATCCAGGGCAGATTTGCCGGAGACCTCGCTCAAGCGATGAGCGTCAGCTGAAATCGGGACATTTTCCAACACCAACTCAACGCCACACTCGCTGGCTTCCGCCAAACGATGGGCATCCAGTGCCAGGCCGTCTGAGATATCGATGGCCGCATGAATGTCATACTGTTGGTGGAGCAAGAGGGCCTCACGGATTCTCGGCTGAACTTGGAGATGGCGCCCCAGAATGCTGCCTCCCAAGTTGCCCGTCACCAATAATTGGTCACCTGTCTTGGCACCTGCACGCGTAAGTGCCCCTCGAGGAGAGATTTTACCCAAAGCTGTGATGCTGATCACCAGCGAGCCTTCCCAACTGTTGGTATCTCCCCCCGCAATCGAGACCCCATAACTTTTTGCAAGTGGTAACATTCCCCGGTAGATTTCTTTCGCCAACTCTAGTGGAGAACAGCACCCGGTAGTCTCACGAGGTAATACCAACGAAACAAATACTGTCATTGGCTCGGCAGCCATTGCTGCCAGATCACTTAAATTGACCCCCAAGGCCTTATGTCCGATTAGTCGAGGATCAACTCTGTCCAACTGAAAATCAACGCCGTCGGTGAGCATATCCGTGGTGACGACGATAGCGCTATGACTTGGATTCAATACTGCCGCATCGTCCCCAAGGCCAACCATGCAATGCTCATCCGTGGACAAGTTCTCCTTGAGCCAGTTGACTAGTTCTACTTCTAAGGACATCGAGATTCTTTCCGCATACGCAAATCACGCAAACTACCCAAATCAACACCAGATTGCAAAGTACTTCAAGGATTCTTGAGGATCGACACAGCAAACTGCTTGTCAACGAAATAGAGCAAGATTACCGTGACGCATATTGGGGCGAGCGAAACGCCAGTCAGTTTTCGCAACCTCATCTCCTATTCTCAGCTATACGAGCATCTTTGCAAAGCCAGAGAATAGGCTATTGAAAGGGACTTCAGCGCGCGTGTTGGTCGTTTCCCGAAAAGTTGGCGAACGGATTCTGATCGGCGATGAGATTGCCGTCACCGTGATCAAGGTCGGTAGTGGCGGAGTCCGTATCGGCATTGAGGCTCCCAAAGAGTTACCCGTAGTGCGGGAAGAACTGGCTATCCAACTCCGGGAAGCTGAGCAATTGGCCATCGAAAATGCCCGCCAATTGGCGGGCGAAAGTGAGCCTTGATATCGAATGGCCACTTGACAAAGTCTAATGACCAATTGAGTTTGTCCTGCAAAATCAATTGGGGCTATGAGAATTCACTATCGGTCATTTCACAACCGGTGTCTCTTCTGTCGCAGGTGGCTCCTTCTTGACGGTTCTTGGCTCCACTTCCTTCTTGACCGTGCGAGGAGTCACTGAGAGTTGATTTCTCACATCGACAACTGCGGGACTGCGAACCGTATCGAGGGGCCCAAGTTCTGCGACGCAGCTTCGGAGTCGCTCGAGCTTCGCCTCGAAGTTGTCTTCACCGGGTGGGGCTTGGGCTGGTGCCGCCCCCCAGACAATTCGCGTGCCACCGCGTGTCATCAGATCATAAACATAGTAACGGTGTTGATCGAGAATTTCAGGACGTGTCGAAGGTAGAATGTCAACCAGCGAAAGTTTTTCCCAGTCATCCGCCAATCGCACAGCCAGTTCCGCGGCACCGGTCACACGTGGATCGTCCCAACGCTGCCCGACCGGGGGTCGCTCCACAACGTTCTGGATGCGTGGCAAGTAGCGTCGATGGACTTCTGGCACATCGTCTGGTGGGAGATGGACTGCCTGATGGTCCACGGGAACCAACAGCATTCCTTGCGGACTCGACATTTCCACCACAGCAACCGGTTTACGGTAGGTGACCTCGACATGGACCCCGTCTGGATAGAGTTTTGAGATCCTCTCAACCTTAGCGATCCAGGGATGCAGCACAAAGCCGTCCTCCACGACACTCATGAACGAATCGTCGAGCGTCGAAAGCCGCCCATCGAGACCCGTGTTGCGAATCACCTCGGCACGCACGTCGGCGGTGATCCACTCCGGAGGTGGCGAGACCGTTATCCGCTGAGCCGAAAGCAGGTAAGGAGGACGATGGATAATCGAGGGCGCCACTCGATTCCAGACCCCGTTCATGCCCCAACCTAAGAGGCCCACGACCACCAGAACGATGATCACTCGCAACCGAGGGATAAACAGAGACTTGGCCCGATCCCCAATAGAACGGCGATCTGCGGACTCAGCGGACCGAGTTGATTTTCTTTTCTTCTTGACGGTGGCCACTCGAACACCTCCTTGCGCTCGGTCGCTGCAACGTGTGCAAAAGTCTGGAAGGAAATTACCAGATTTCCAGTTCGGTCTCCAATTCAACACCAAGCCGTTCGGCGACCCGGCTACGGATCGTATCAATAAGCCTTAACACGTCCTGGCTGGTTGCACCTTCGCCGGCGACGATGAAGTTAGCATGGCGCTGGCTCACTTCGACGGCACCAACGCGGGTCCCCTTAAGTCCGGCCTGATCGATAAGCATTCCGGCGCTCATCCCTCGGGGATTTTTAAAGACCGAGGCCACATTCTGATGCGATAGTGGTTGGCCAGCCTTCTTAACGATCCACTGTTTCTGCATCCGTTTGGTAAGTTGCTCGGGATCGTCCTCTTCAAGCAAAAAATCTGCGCTAAGGATCACCAGTTCGTCCAAACTGCTTTGGCGATAGGCAAACACCAAATCTTCGCGGTCTCGCTGAAAGAGTTCTCCGGAGCGAGTCATCACGGTCGCTCGGCAGGCCCATTGACCAATGTCTCCCGCTCGGCTGCCAGAATTTCCGTGCAAGGCTCCACCAATCGATCCGGGGATCCCTACCAGCGGCTCCAGGCCGGCCAGACCTGCCCGCACGGATTCACTGATGGCGTGGGCCAACTTCGCTCCGCCACCGGCCGTGAGCTGATTTCCCCGGATACTGAGTTCAGCAAAATCTCCGCTGGCCAGACTGAGGACCATACCGGCGACTCCGTCGTCGCGGACCAGCACATTGGAACCACCACCCAAGATGCGAATCGGGACCTCTTCTTCGCGGCAACGCCTCACCAGGGCTGCCAGTTGATCGACCGACTTCGGTTCGGCAAAAAAGGCCGCGGGGCCACCTATCTTGAGCCAGGTCCGGTGAGCGAGGGGCTCACTTGTTCGAACAATTTTTTCGAAACCACTTACCAGTGTCATAGCAGATTAAACCTTAAAATAGCTGGCATTATGGTGACGGATTCGTTGCCGCTCGTCAATTCGTACTTGACGGCACTCTTCATCGAGTTCCCCAAAGCCGGTCGTCTCTTCTCTATATTCGGCAACTAACTAGTTTCGCATAAAACTACCCAGGACTGTAACGAATCTCGCAAATCGAGTGCCAAAAAAAGCAAAAAAACCTGCTAGAACTCGCTGAATCCCCTTAAGTAAGCTTCGGGACAGCTAACCAGAAGGTTTTTTGTCTCGCACCTCCAGCAGTTTGAGATATTTCATTTATAGGGCAAAGCGCGGCCTTTTGACGACAGTTGCACGGCAGGTCCATCCTGATCTAGTCCCTTGCCAGCAAATATCCACCACGATTCACAGCCAGGAGACCACGACTGAGCAACTGGGACCTGCGTGTAGCGTCTACTGGACGCAGCAGAATTCCGCTCCGACAGAGAGACGATCGTGCAGACAAGCGGGAATAAGGGAAGAAGAAATCGTGGCGGATTTTGGGATTCACCTAAACCCCTCACAGGGCGGTGTAGGCAAAGTAAGTCTCCGATCCTGCGTAGAAATTTTAGGATATAGCAATACACTCTATGATAAATTGCTAATCTTAATACGAGGGGTAATACACCGTGTAGCCGCGGCCGGTGCGGACCAGGTACCCGGAGCGATAGCGGTCGTAACGCTGGTAACGCGACGCATACGGTCTGTTATAGTAGACGGCCTGCTGCCCCTGGAGACTATTGGCCCCATAGCCCCAGTACATCTGGGCCTCAGCGGTCTCGGGCTCTGCACAGAACCACAGGGCGACGAGTAACAAACTCAACTTCCAACCAATTCGCCACACGGTCGTTTTCATTTGTGATCTCCTGCGGTGATCCACTGCACGCCGCCTCCACTCCACACCAGTGTAACCGATCCCCAGCCGCCAACCAATCCTCCAAGTTCTCATTTGCGTCTTTGAAATTGTTGGCAACAAACGCATAGGTCAGAGACTCCCGACGATCCCGGCCCCTCCGTAGGAACCGAAAACGTACGAATGACCGTGTCCCGCTCTAATGAATTTCATTAGAATCCGCGTCCCATTCTTGGGGCGAGACCAAACTCGGCGAAAGCTGCGTCGAGGGCACGCAGCGACCAGTCCACCTTAAGGGCGGCGGGCTGCGGCTTGACCGATTTCAGAGCGGACATCGCCGACGCGGTGTCTATCCTCGGGCGGGTCGCAGATTCCGACGGCCCAGCTCCGTTGGTCGATGCAGTATATGTTGCAGTAGTGCCGCTGATTAAAGTTGTCTTTTTGGTCAGCGTTCCGGACGTTACAGACGTTACCGATCCACTCTGCATAATGACCGGTTGATGGGAAACCGTCACCGTAAACTGACCGACGTCGCCATAGTCGCCAAAACCCTTGACCTTCACATAGTAGGTCCCCGCAGCAACGTTTGCCTTAATGTTCGAGGAGTTGAGTCCGCCGGAGGTGGCCTTGGCCACGAAGCCTTTGTCCGACCAGAGTTCCGCCACCGGGATCAGGTTCGCTCCATATTGGTCCGGATTGACCCGCACTTCGATTTGTCCGCCGCTACTCGTGAAACGAAACCAGTCGTGATCGTTGGATTTTCCGATGATGCCCTTGCCAGTCCAAGGTTGCAGGGAATGGCTCGGAGCGGTCATCGCGGAGGCGGTGGCTAAGGTGTCGCCATGATCATCCGCGCGATAGCCAAAGAGCCCGGCGAGAATGGCCATGTCGTCCTGCAAGACATGGGGACCACCGTGGGCGGGGGCGTTGGCCCACGTAGTGCGGTCCGAGATGAGACTGTTGCCCATGATGGGGGACCAGAGCGGAGTGCCGGGATCGTACTCGATTTTGCCCACCAGATTGCCGTTCGAGTCCAACGTCTTCCCATCGTAATTGCTGAGATAAATCGAATTGTGTGTGAGACCGAACGCATGGCCCGCCTCATGCGAGGCCGTCGTTGCCGTTGCTGCAGCAAAGTTGATTGAACGACCGTCTCCGTCTATTTTTCCGGAGAGCGACCAGCTAAAGATGTTATCGGAGAAAACGAACACTACATTGCTGGCAGCGCTTGTCGTAAAGGATTTGAAATTGGAAGTACCACTCGTTTCGTTGAAGTCCGTCATCCACTCTCTGTACCAATCGGAGTCGTGGCCGCCGATGGCTACTTTCAGTGCTTTGCCGTCTGCATAGGTCCCATAGTAGTGCGTCGTTACGTTGATGTTGAACGGCGCAAAATCCTCGGCCACCCGGGCCCAGATCTCTTTGATGAGGGCCTGCTCGCTGGCACTAAAGCTGGTATGGTTGCTGTCCGTACTAAACGAAGGTGTCTCAACCTTGCTACCGTTCCGGGGAAAATCGCCTTTGGAGTTAAACCACGACGTTTCGAAGTTGCCGGTGAAGTCCAGATGCAGCGTCACGGGAGCACCAGGATTGCTATCCAGGAATGGCAGACCCATCGCTTGATCGCCAACTTCTGAGTTTGAGATCGGGTGTTGGAACTCTGCGGTCGTCAAAGGAAACGGTAGCGTGCCGAAACTCGAAGTTCCGGATCCGTTCGTGCTGGGACTCGACACGCCGCCCCTGGTCGACTCGACCGTTGAGACGTATGCCAACGGACTGACGCCCTGTTCGGCAATCAGGTCGCCAGTGGGGAAATCCAACAATGCACCGGCGTGCATCATCTGGCGGGATTCCAGGGATTCGATCTGAAAGCGTCGGGTTCGATTTCTGGGGGACATGGCTCTGGCTTTCTATATTAGCGATTTTGGAAAAACCGCGAGCAATCACTGCTCGCCAATAGCTTAGCGTAGGGGTTCGTCCTGTGTTACAGAGCCAATCGCCAAAATGCTGTCGCGTAGGAAAAGCACCGGTTGCCTAAGGCGGAAAGGTAAAAAAGCGTATCATTTTATCAGGTAGATCGATCTGATTGATGCTGGGGAGATAAAAACAGAACGCAACTGAATCCAGTTGCCGGTCGGTAGTACAGACCCGACGTGCCTCATTGACCACGCTTCTGTACTCTCGAGCCTTGCTTTCATTTTCTCAATCGGGCTATGGCCTGCTTACTGGGCGGAAATCGACGCCCCGGCGGCGATTGGCTTAAGACCTTCGGAGAGCAGACCAATTAAGGCAATACTTCAGGCACCCTGTGAGGGAATGATGGGACGGCTTATTCATGCCCACCACGCCAACGACTGGCTCCCATTTCCTCACGCTCAGCTTTCTCAACGGGATCCTCTTAATCCTGCGGGCCATTGTGCTGCAGCATCGGCTCGGCGGCAACTGGCGGGAGATGCCCTGGCGGTTCCCACCGGCTGCCAAGTACGTCTACTTCGCAGGGAGCGCTGTGGTGATCCTGGGCAGCCTGTTGGCGAAGGTGTGGATGTGAGTTCGGCGGCGAGCAAAGAGTTTTTATGAGTCTATTCCACCAAATCGGAATTCCACACCTGGAGAAAACAAGCCCCGACAAGTAATTACTCATCGGGGCCATGTTTGTTTTCTTGCGCATGGTTTCAGAACAACTCTTCTACTACGCCCTGAGTCGTCGCCCTCCGATGCTCGCCAATCCGCTCATCACAATGAGCGCCAGGGTGGCAGGCTCGGGAATCGGCACGCAGGTGTGGTCGAAGATGCCGGTGAAATCAATTTCTGTGTTGGGCGTAAGATTTTCAAAGTGAATGCTGACCTGTTCTGGACAGAAGGGCAAGACCACCGGCCCCGCGTTAATCGGCACGAGTCCCGCACCAGTCTGGACTGCTTCCATATAAAAATTGGGTGATGGAACAACCACAGGCGGACCCGTGGGATTGTTCGGGTCGATGTAATCAAAGTGTATTCCAAGAATAGCGGCAATCCCCGGCGGGCCGAAAGCCTCTGCCATCCCAGTAAACGACATGACCTTCCTGGAAGGGGGAGGTAGTACATGATTTGGGAAGAATAAATCGATCGGTTGACCAGCAACGGCCGTTAAGGGTCCGATTCCATCTTGGTCCGCCACAGCCCTCGATGTGACGATCGACATGATCGTCAGGAAAGCCAGAGTAACAATCAATGTTCGCATGAGCTTACTCCCTAGTGGATGAGGCTCTCCGCTCTCAAGTGGAGCAGAGTTGCAAAATAGTCAAGTGTCTTCCCAGACCTCAAACTTAGAGCGCGCCTAATTGTCTAGACCGCCAACAAACAAGAAACCCCTAGATACCGATGCGGCACCAGCAGAGAGCGCCAAACTCCATACCGTAGATCCGGCAGGACACTGTACCCGAAAAGGTACGGCCGTATGGTGACATGTTCGAGCAGGAAAGTCAAACAATTTCTGAGGTGTTAACTGGGATTCCCCACATGGATCAGCAGGGAACTTTTCGTAACACGGTTAGCCTTAATAACGACAGTGGTAGCCGAGTGCCAAGCGCATCGCGACTTTTTTCTGCACTTTTCATGCCCTGACGGTGCGCATCGGCGGCCAGGTACGTCTACATCGGCGGGATCGCCGTGGTGATCCAGGGCAGCCTGGTGGCGAAGTGGTTGATGTGATTGCCTGCTACTCGTCGTCCTCGTACCACACGACAATCTCAAAATCGCTCAATGTGCCGGTCTCCGTGACACTCACCACGCGCTCCGTGCCGATTTCATTGAGAAACTCCTCCACTTCCTCGCGTCGCTTCAAGCGCAAGGCGCGACCCTAAAGCGAATGCTCTAGGGCGGGAGCAGCAAAACCACGATGCAAAATTTTCATAGCAAATGTCTCCACGTCGTGAATCGATCGTAGCTGTGGATGATACAAGAGACTGTAGACGGTTATGAAGCAGGAGCGTACCAAACCACCGCACTGTTGAACTTTACTCACCCCCAGTAAGTCATCCACCCCGCCAAGTCTTATCCCCCCACCCGTCGCAGATCCAAAACACCACCGCGGCTTTGAAGCTCTCCCTAGGAAACGACGGTTGGTCCAACTTCGGTAGATTAGGATCCCCTGTGTGGTGCATCCTCGGCCGCTTAGATGGCTTCCGGATTCCTGTAGACAAGACAACGTTGTCATTCACGTAATTACACCATCGCCGAGAGTCAACATGCCTTGTGACTAACTCAACTGGTCATTGCAAGTCACGATTATAGGAGAAGTTGCGCACGGCAGCATGGTTTCGAAACTTAGACTCCGTCTTTAAGTCTGCTCTCAGCAGACAGGAAAGAAAAATTCTGAAAAATTCGCTATCGCTTGATATGAGAGTTGCGCGTAACGGCTATAATGAAGGCGAATCGTGTCGGGAGCGGTTCCCGGCTGCGCTATCTGGGGAATCAAGGTTGTGATCGCCGTCTTCTGTGGCGATGTCATGCCGAGAATTAAGAGGACTTGCTAATGCGTCGCTCTCACTTGTTGGTATCCGCTTTTGTGGCCATGATCACTTTTGGCGAGGTCGTCCGGGCGGAAATTGCGTCAACCGCCGGCGCGATGACCGAGATCGCGCCGCCCGCTTCGGTCGTCGTGGGCGCTCTGGAAAGTTCGTCCACGATCTACGTCTTCGAGGAGGGCCTCTCGACCGTGCCACTGACACCAGACCTGTTCTTTGACCACATTGGTCCTGGTTCGTTTGAAGGAACACCTCCACCGTTCTTCCTCATGCCCAAGGGCGCCATGCTCTACAGCTACCTCGTCCATTTCGACCCCGTCGGCACCACCCTCACGTCGCTGACCGGATCGATCACATTCGAAGCCGGCGAGACTATCGTCGGCATCCAAGCCCATACGCCCGATATTTACAGCACTGATGGTTTCTTCGGCGATCCCGGTGTCACGTACCCGGCTAGCGGCACTGATCTCACTCGTGGGTTCGACACGTTCGTAACGATAGACGATACAGGTTCTGTGGCGTTTGACCTCAATACTGTTACGTTCATGCTTGCTGCGGAACTCGGCGTCGACGAGGCGCGTATCTTCACCGTCATTGTGCCCGAGCCTTCATGCTTGGCGCTCATTCTTGTTGGTATCGGATTAAGTCTAGCTCCTCGACGACGGCAGTCCGCCTCATTAGGGCAGTGTCCATGACCGAGATCAAATTGGAGCATTGGCTCGTGCTGTTGGAGGAGCAGTGGGTGGAGCTGTAACCGCAGGCACGTTTGGGCTGACGGGTGGAGGAGTGGCAGGTGGCGCCCTTGCTGGTCGAGCCGGAAGTGGATTAGGTGGAGCAGCACGAGAAATCATCGATTACACTGTATTTGACGATGAGTTTGAGGTTGATGAGATTGCAATCGATACTGGGATAGGTATCGTAACAGGCCCCATTTCAGTTCTTCCTGAAGGTGGAGACGAAGCAACTGAGAAGCTTATTGATTTGGCAGTTAGTCTCTGCGCTGGTATTTGGATTCCAACTGGACAAGTATATGGTGATTTTTTCGATGACTTGTACGATAAAAGCAACAAGAAATAGTCATCTTTTATGAGTCATATGGCTACTGACTAACACAATTCTAAACATATTGGGCTGTATTTTCTTACTTGACTACTTTTTAGGAGTTGAGAATTTTTTCAATATGTTGCCATTCTATCTGCAGCTTAGTTTCTTCCTATTAATTCTTGTTGTAATTTATGTATCTATTTCAGTCCCAGCAGCACTTACTAAACCCACTCGAGAAGAGTCGGTTAGCGCTTCCCTTGGAACTTATGTTTTAGTAAGTCGTTTGCAGTTGACCACCTCACGGCACGAATAAGTAGGTAATGCCCACCGAGCTTCTTTTACAAAATCAAAGTTCCGCTCCGGCAGAGCGGACGTACCGGGGCTTCTTACAGAGTTTATCTCGGTGGGGCGGGCCGGTTTCGTGAAAACGCGCCTTGCTTTGCCTCGCCAGGCTCGGTGACGCGGCGCGTCTAACCAGTTGTGTGGCGGGGATCGCCTGAATGAGGCGGGGCCTCGAATGCATTGCGTTACCAAGCGGAGCTCGCCGCAGCGAATCGGCGACTTGGGAACGAGGGAAGTTGGGAACGGGGACTCACGACGACTCCCATTGTCGGAGGGCTTCGTAACCGGCGATGGCAACCGTGTTCGAAAGATTCAGGCTCCGCACTTCGGGGCGAGTCGGGATTCGCAGACAGCGTTCGGCGCTTTCATGCAACCACTCCTCCGGAAGTCCTTGCGATTCACAGCCAAAGACCAAGGCATCTCCTGGCTGAAAGCGGACATGGGTATAAATTCGCGTGGCCTTCTTGCTGAAGTACCAGTGACGTTCTTCTGGGACTTGTGAGATCAACTGTTGCCAGTCGTCGACGACCTCCCACTCAAGATGTTGCCAGTAGTCAAGACCGGCGCGTCGCAGATAGTAGTCGTCGATCCGAAATCCCAGCGGACGCACCAGCCAAAGCTTCGCGCCGACTGCCACACAGGTTCGTCCCACGCTTCCCGTGTTGTAAGGAATCTCCGGCTGATGGAGGACAATGTGAAATGTTGGTTCGTAGGACACCAGAGTACTCTGAAAATCGCTTCTTCAGTTCCGATAAATGCAAACGACTCGATAGGTCAATTTATTTATGCTATGTTATCCACCTTAATTACCTATTGTCTGCCCTCATTCCATTTAGATTATCCCTTTGTAAAGGAGCTTAGAGTATGTCTCTTGGTATTGCCATCGTAGGTACAGGCATGATCAGTCAGTTTCATGCCCGCGCAATCGGTGATGTCCGCGGCGCGAAACTTGTCGCCTGTTGCGACCGAGTGACAGAGAGAGCCGAGGCGTTTGCCAAGGAAGTTGGTTGCACGGCCTACGATAGCTTGGAAAAGATGCTGGCCGATCCAGCGGTGGATGCCGTGAGTGTGGCGACTCCCAGCGGGGCCCATATGGAGCCTGCCGTCGCCGCGGCCAAAGCGGGCAAACACGTCATTGTCGAGAAACCCCTCGAGATCACCTTACAACGGTGCGATAAGATCATCGATGCGTGCAAGAAGAGTGGCGTCAAACTGGCAACCATTTTCCCCTCGCGGTTCCACGACTCGGCCGTGAAGATGAAGCGTGCCGTGGAGGAAGGGAGATTTGGCCGCCTGACGCTCGGCGATGCCTACGTGAAGTGGTTCCGCACTCAGGAGTACTACGACAGCGGGGCATGGCGAGGAACCTGGAAACTGGACGGCGGTGGGGCATTGATGAATCAGGCAGTTCATACTGTCGATCTCTTGACCTGGCTGATGGGGCCCGTCGCCGAAATCCAGGCACAAACTGCCACGCTTGCTCATACGCGGATCGAAGTGGAAGACGTGGCCACGGCCACGCTTCGTTTTAAGAATGGAGCGCTCGGCGTGATCGAAGCGAGCACGGCGGTGTATCCGGGATATCTTAAGCGGATCGAATTGCACGGCGACCAGGGAACGGCAGTATTGGAAGAAGAGGACATCAAAGTCTGGGACTTCGCCAAGAAAACCCGCGCCGATGCTGCGATCCTCAAGGCGATGCAAAAAAGTCGCAGTAAGGGCGGTGGGGCTGCCGATCCCTCGGCGATCGGCCACCACGGCCACGCGATGCAGTTTCGCGATTTTGTAAGTGCTATCAAAGAGGATCGCGCTCCGGCAATCGACGGGAACGAGGGTCGACGCTCGGTGGAGATCATCGTCGCCATCTACAAAGCGGCCAAATCGGGGAAGACAGTCAAATTGCCGCTGAAATAGCCCTTATTTGCACACCGATGAAGGCAAGTGTGGAGCGGAATCTACCACCGCCTTCTGGCGATGGCTATTAAATTCTCGATTTCGCATGGATTTCAGACTCAGCAATATTACTATTTGCTCAATCGAGATTGATCGCCACAATAGGCCCTCTTGGCATCCAGGGAGGGACCCCGTTGAGCAGAAAACAGACAATCGATTTTGCCCTCTATTCGTTCGTGAGGCTCTTAATCTGTGTGGTCCAGGCTATGCCCTTGACCGCGCTGGAGAGCCTCTCAAAGCAGTTGGGGTGGCTTTGTTGGCATGGATTGAAGCTCCGCAGGAAAGTCGTGGAAGAGAACCTACGGATCGCCTTTCCCAAGGTGCCTCAAGCAGAGCGCGACCGAATTGCGTTGGCCATGTGGAAGCACTTGTTTCTGATGATCTGTGAGATTGCCCATGCTCCTCGCAAACTGCACCGCACCAATTGGAGACATCATTCCTCAATCACAAGGATGAAAGAGGTGGTGCATCACCTGGTGTCCGAGCGACCGATGGTGATCATTTCCGGCCATCTGGGGAACTTTGAGTTGGGGGGCTACTTGCTGGCCCTACATGGTTTTGAGACCCACACCATCGCTCGACCGTTAGACAACCTTTATCTCGACCGGTATGTGAACCGATTCCGCGGGGCCACGGGGCAGTACATGCTCCCCAAGCAAGGGAGTGGTCCACAGATCACTGAATTACTCCAGCAAGGGGGAACCCTGGTTCTGCTCGGTGATCAATTCGCCGGTAAGGGAGGCTGTTGGGTCGAGTTCTTCGGCAAACCGGCATCGACGCACAAAGCCGTAGCCGTTTTTTCGCTAGGCAGCTCTGCTCCGACAGCCGTCAGTGCTGCCCTGCGAGGGCAAAATCCACTTGAATTTCGGATGGAGATCGAAGCAATTACTGATCCGACAACGGAAGGATTTCCTTGGGCAACGGTCCCTCTGCTGACCAGTTGGTACACCAAAAACCTGGAATCCCTGGTTCGAAGTCATCCGGAGCAGTACTGGTGGGTCCACCGCCGCTGGAAGGGGGACCCATCTGATCGACAACGCATCCGCCTAGCGCATAGGCAGAATCAAGCGGCATGAGTCACAAGAAAAAAATTACAACAACTAGGCAATATCTTGGGTTAGAGGCTTGCCGCTGAGCGTTCGCCTGCCATAATCTTTAGTTGTAGAGTATTCCCGCCAAAAACTTCCCCCCGCCTCCCTGTCACGACGGTAGAATCGTGTATCAACTTCGGCCGTTTCGCAATACGGATCCTCCCCATCTGGCGGAGATCTGGCGCAGCCAGCCTCCTCAGCGGGGCATACTGCAGCCGATCTCGGCACCGATCCTGGAGTTCGCCGTATTCTCGAAGGCCCACTTCGATCGGCAGGGACTGATCATCGCCACGAAAGATGGATTGCCTGTTGGCTTTGTCCACGCAGGCTTCGGTCCGAATGATGAAGGGACTGGTCTTGATAAGAGCATGGGCACGACGCATCTATTGATGCTGCGCGCAGGCTACGAGGACGATGCGTTGGTCGATGCCCTAATGGAAGCAAGCGAAGATTACTTGCGCAACTCTGGGGCTTCGGTTATTTATGCAGGTGGTGTTAAACCGCTGAATTCCTTCTACCTGGGACTCTACGGGGGCAGCGAGATCCCGGGTGTTCTCGAATCGAATCGATTATTGCGCGATGCTTGCTTGCGTCGAGGTTATACCGAGAGTGGGCAAATCTGCATTCTCCAGTGTGACCTGGTGCGGTTTCGTCCTCCTGTTTCTCGCAAGGTGCGTATGCTAGGCCGGCAAACGCATTTTGAAGAAACGGTCGATCCCCTGAGTTGCAATTGGTGGGAGGCCTGCGTGTGGGGCTCACAGCAACGCGATCGATTCCGTCTCTTTGACAAGGCGACCGGCAAAGTCATTGCCTCGGCATCCTTCTGGGACGTGCAACCCTTGTCTGCCTGCTGGGGCATTTGTACGGCCGGCATGTTTGATCTGGAAGTAGATCCTGGCTGGCGCCGGCAGGGCTGTGCCAGCTACCTGCTCGGTGAAGCATTTCGACTGTTGCGCCGCCGAGGCGTAGCCACGATAGAGGCACAAACCATGGCAACCAATGAAGCAGCCAACGCTTTGTACGAGAGTCTCGGCTTTATCGAAGTGGACCGCGGGTTTGTTTTCCGCAAAAATGCTACGGGGCAAAACGGTGCTTCCAGTCCTGCGCTCTCTTCGGCAAGTAATTATTGACGTTCGCAAGCAAGATTCGGCTGTTTGCCCCTTGCTTTCTGTGTGACGATCAATGCTATCAATCGCGAGCAGGGAAAATATCTGCGTGCATCGCATTCTCTGCTATCTTGTCTAGGAGTTTTTCCCGACTCGGGATAGAATGAAGCAAATCGCGATAGATTCGTCTTTCGGGATTAGCTTTGCTTACAGCGATCTGAAGCGGCGATGCCGTTTTAAGAGAAAGGATTCAGTCATGATCACTGGGCTTATCTTTTTGCTCACGACGGGGATGGGAATTGTTTGTGGTTGGCAACCAATGCCTGACGGCGATGCCAGTTATGAATGTGTGATACAACTGGAACCTGAATTGGTGAGCACTTTGAAGAGTGGAAATTCTATTCCACTCTCGGTAGACATCCCCGATCACGTGCGACCCGTCAAGCGTGTGCGGATTGTTATTGGATCGGGACCAGTTCCCCAGCAAAGTCTCGTGACCAACCTGAAACCATGGTCTGGTGACCATACCAAACAATCTCGAGAGGGGATCGTCGAAGCGCAATACACTTACCCCAACAATGCTAGGACGAACCCCGGCAGCGACAACAGATACTCCTCTCAAAACGCGGTCACCCAACCCGTATTGCCACCAGGCAACACCGGATCGAACGCTCAAGATAACTTTGCTCGCTCTCTCCAAAATGGCGGCCAGGCTGTTCGGGATGCCGTGACTCAAACGTCACAGGATATTTTGCCACCCAACTCGCGTCGCAATATTGCTGATGCCGTGGATCGCACCGGCCAGCAGTTGGGAAATGAAGTTAGAAATGTGGGAGAATCGGTCCGCTCAGACATCCGACAACTCTTTGGCGCAAGTTCCACCAACGACGTCACGCCCTATCAACCGGCAGACAACCAGGATTCACAGATCCTCCCCCCCGGCAGTAACGCGCAACCCGGTTCCTCAGTTCGCAATGATAATTACAACAGTAACCAAGAGATTTTGCCTCCTGGTGAACATAATAACTACGGCAATCGTCAGTACGATCAGCAATTGGGGGTGAATCGCGATTGGCAATCGAGTGGCACTCCCGTCAATAACCAGGCAAGCCAAAGCAACCCAAACTACAACTCCGCTCAGGAAGAACCTCGCACCGGTTTATCAGGTGGTTCGGCACCTCCCTTCAATGGGCTTGGTTCGAACGTGTATCCACAAAGCGATCGTTATAGCAACTCCATCCCCGCTCCTGAGAGAAATGGCTTAGAGATTGCCGATTCTCGTAATGGTTCAAGCGAACCACCTGCTGCTTCAGGGCCAGGTTTTCCCGAGTTTACACCTTCGGCCGGCGGGGACTCACCTTCTCCAAGACAAGCTACACAGATGCAGTCGTCCGTGCCGGAGATTCGCCGCGACATGCTCAACAGGCCCGCCACAGCAGAGCTGCAAGGTGCCAATGGCCAGCCAATTGCTCATCAGAATTCAGGTAATTCATCACCTGGCAATAACCCAACAACTCCGACAAGCACTTTTGACTGGAATACCCAGGCTGGCCCGCAGTCTCCGCAGCAGACAGCGCAATCGGGTGCCAATTCCGCACCTATCTTCCCGCTGCTACTTTCTTGGGTTCTATTGAGCGGATCGGGGGCAGGCAATCTTTATCTCTTCTGGAGCTATCTCGATATCCGCAACAAATATCGGGATGTACTCTATGAGGCCTCACGCAAAATGTCGGGTCGGCATGGGCGGGATTAAAGGAGCCTACCCAACTACCTCGCAACCTGCAGGATTGGCCACTTCTCAAAGAGTTGCTCTCGCTTCCGGTAGGCACTTGCCGAGTTTAGCTCATCCTGGGTAAAATGAATGCTTCATCCAATTTCGGGTTGGTCGACTAACTATCAAGCGTAATATAGGAGTTCTTGTGGGAACAAAGAAATCTGGAAAAGGGCGGCGTAAGCTTGGCCGCAAGAAACGTCGTATGCGAGCCAAGATTCGGCATCGCAAAAAGTAATCTTTCTCTAGGGATCGTTCAGATCGCCAGCAGCCTCTTATAGCGGTCGGAAATCGCGGCAAACTTGCGCGCAAACTTCTTTACCCTTTGAGACCTGTCGTGGCCATGCCGCTCAAAAACGCGCGCTGCAAGACGGCAAATAAAAGCACAATAGGCAAGGTAAATAAAACTGCTGCTGCCAACAGGAGATTCAGTTCGCTTGAGTGCGAGCTAATGAACTGCTCAAGCCCATAGGCGAGCGGGAACCGCTCTGGATCGTTTAGATACAGGAGCGGACCTCCATAGTCGTTCCATGTGGCGACAAACTCCAACAGACCGACTGTTAACAGCGCCGGTCGGCAAAGAGGCAGCATCACACGGAACAATATTCCTAGTTCAGAGCATCCATCCAATCGCGCTGCGTCGATCAAGGATTGAGGGACGGTCAAGAAAAATTGCCTCAGTAGAAATATGTAAAAGGCTTCTCCCAAAAACTTGGGCACGATCAGTGCACCCAAGGTGTCGTACAATCCCAGTTCACGGATGATCAAGAATCTCGGGACCATCGTTGCTTGCCAGGGGAGTAACATGGTAGCAATTAATACTGCGAATAGGGTATCGCGGCCAGGCCAGCGGAGCCGAGCGAAAGCGTAAGCCACCATGCTGCAAGAGAATAGTGTCCCCAGCACGTTACCGGCACAGAGTAAAAGAGTATTGGCCAAATAGCGAAGAAATGGAATCGAGTTGACCGCGTCCGCATAGTTCTGCCAGCGAAAAGGCCGTGGCCACCAGGAATACGGCTCTGAGGCCAACTGTTCAGGAGTTTTTAGTGAAGTCAGCACCAGCCAAACCAATGGTGCCGCCATGAGGGATGAAACTAACAATAGTGTAAAGAATGTCCACCAAACGGGATAACGCTTATTCATCGCGGACCTCCCGCAAGCGATGGCGCACACGCTCCGTCGCAGCGCGTAACTCTTCCCTGGGGTCGGCACCTCGATACATCACTTGTTGAGCTGCGCGAATTACTTCCTGATAGTAATAAGAACTTACAGGAAGCGTGGGAACAGGGCGTTGATTCGGACTGGCGGCCAGGGTAACGAATTCCCGAAGAAGGGGTTGTTCGGCCAATGCTTTTTGATAGGCCGTTTGATCAACAATTACCTGTGACGGCGGAATCCATCCTCCAGCAGCACAGGCCTCAGCCGCGGCAGCCTGGTTACCATTGAAGCCGGTCCAATACTTCATGAACTCCCAGGCCCCTCGCTTCTGCTGGGCACCGCGAGGAACCACAAAGAAATTGCCATTCACCCAGCCAGCGTCATGAACGCCACCCGGTGGCGGGGGTAGCGTAACGACCGCAATTTCGTCTGCTATCTCACCAACCTTAGCTGCCGCATTGTTCGCCTCAGCCACATCACGAACTCGCCACTGGCCATCCATGACCACGGCATAGCGGCGATTAGCCAGCAGGGGAAACGCGGACCCTGTGAGGGCTTGCTCGCCTGAGCGAAAAGCAGCGACCTCACTCGGTCCATAGCGTCGAGCGTAACCCGCCATCCAGGTGAGAGCAGCGACAATCTTTGGATCGTCAGCCGTAAGAGATCCTTGAGGCCCGATAAACTCTCCTCCAAAAACGACTCCCCATGCCCACAATCGTCGAGGATCGGGTAAGTACCCGATTTGATTACGCCCTGCTTTATCCGCAGTCGGTGAGATGGTCTCAGCAATGGTGTCCAAGTCATCCAGGGTGCGTGGCAGTTCGAGCTTATACGCAGACAGCAAAGTGCGATTGCAATACAAGGCACGAATGTCGAGCCCATTGCACAGCGCATAAAGTTGGCCCTCAGCGGTCCCCAACTCCCGAGCCGCAGGAAAAAGCCACTCATTGAGCTGTAAGATCTCATCGGGTGTCGCCAATTCTGCAAGCGGGGTGAGAACTCTTCGATAGGCCCAATCTCCAACCACTGGATCATCGTGGTTGAGCAAGTCTGGCGGGTCACCGCCTGCAACACTCAGGAAGAACTTAAGATCGAGATTCGACCCTGGCATAGCTATGGCACGAACATGGTACTTTTTTTGAGATCTGTTAAACCCTCGGACGATTCGCTCGACTATGGGTCGATCGCGTCCTCCCCAAAAATGCCAAAAAACAACCTCAACACGTTCGGCAGAGTACGTTGCGCTCGCCATACTCAGAACTACCATCAAGGAACAGATTGAAACAAGGAGCTTACGTGTCATAAATTATGCCGCTCCTTGATGATGAACCCATCGCTGTGAGATACGGAAGAGCCAGATAGTGATGAGCAGAACGACGAGAAACAGAAGCCATGCCAAGGCCGATGCGTACCCCATGTCGAGTTCCTTAAATGCCGTCAGAAATAGATAGAGCGATAGTGTCAAGGTGGCTCCTGCCGGATCGCCTTGGCCATCACTGACCAGATAGATCTGCGTAAAAGCCTGCACTGAGTGAATCAAACCAATGACCACATTGAAGAAAACAACTGGGGAAAGCATCGGAAGCGTCACATGCCAGAATTGTCGCAAACGGTTAGCACCATCCAGTTCGGCTGCCTCGTAGAGTTGTGGAGGTATGTCGACAATAGCAGCCAGGTAGATCACCAGCAGGTTTCCTACACTCCAGACTCCCATCAGCACGAGTCCGTCTTTTGATCCGAGGATGCGCCCTGCGTGGTCTTCAGGCCATGAGGGAGGCCACAATGCGGAACTCGTGCTGTGAAACCAACCTTGTGCAGGGAGTCCCAACTTAACGAGAAGGCCGTTGACAAGTCCCTGCTGAGGATCGAGCAAGGCTATCCACAGTACCGCCGCAGCCACGATTGGCACGACCGAAGGTAGATAACAGAGAGTCCGGAAGACTGCCCGTCCCCGTACTTCTACGGAGAGCATCACTGCCAATAGAACTCCCATGATTACTGAGAAACTCACACTCAGCAGTGCAAAGTAAGCGGTGTTGCCGATTGCCAGTGCGAGGGTCTCTCCCGCCAAAAGTTCTGATCCCAACCGACGATAATTAGCAAACCCCACCCACTTGGGAGAGCTAAGCAAATCGTACCGACAAAAACTCCAGTAGAGTGAAGCAAGGAATGGATAGACTGTAAGCACAGCAAATCCCATAAACCAAGGGCTAACCATCAAGAAGCCTGCGTAGGTTTCCCTTTTGGAAGTGCTGCCGTTCATGGTCGGTCCTACTAGTCAATTGGCCTGCAAGCGTTTCGCAATTAGCTTATCGAGCGAAGAAATTTCACCGCATTGGCAAAATCTTCCACGGTATGTGCTGAGCCATTTCTCTCGATGGTTACCCACCCCCGATATTCATGCTCCTCGAGGTTGCCGAGTAGCGTGGGAAAGTCTGCTGATCCACGGCCGAGTTCGACCTCCAAATATCGACTCGCAGAAAAATCACGCACCGAGTCGACGGCATGGACATGAGCCACGAATTGGCCGAGCAACGCGACAAATTCGGCTGGCGAGTGCCCCGCTGCCATTAGGCTGGCAGGATGGAGATCCAGATACAAAGTCCCATCAGGAAATGAGTCAACAAAATCAGCGAGTTGGGAACAACTGTCAAAAGTGGCGCGCGCAGCCAGTTGCACTCCCAATCGCATCCCGTGGGCCGTTAGAGTGTTGATAACATCAGCAAGTATCGCTCCTTGCTCACCGGCAAAATCGACCGGGATTTTGCCCAAGTTACAGACAATCACTCTTGCCTGGAGTTTCGAGGCCAATCGCATCGCATCAAGAGTGGCAGCCACTCGACGATCCAAATCGGTGGGGTCTGAATATGTGCGTCGTGCCGAAAATAGCAGCGAACCAACTCGTAAATTCAGATCGTCGAGCATTTTCCGCAGATGGCGGAGCCCGGTGTCCGAAATATCGGAAGGCCGGATTTCGTTGCGTGCATCAAATTGTACTCCATCGCACCCTATCGACGCAGCCGTATGCAATGCTTTCTTGAAGGATTGCGCAAAACATCGAGTTTGAGCCGCGATTCGAAACGCCGTCACCTGATTCATTCCTTTCTACTTCCTGTTTTAGATCGAGAGGCTGGAGAAACACCTCCCCGCCGCGTTTGATATCCCATGATAAACACCATTGCCTGGTTTTTGCTATGCTCTGCTCTCATTGCTCCCACAACGGAGCAAAGACACGTCGACGCTGTGCAGATTTTCTACTGTAATTTTTCGGAGAATGACGTCAATTTTGACAATTGGCCCGATGAATGGAAACGCACGTTTGGCCCGGGCAGGCCACACTTCATCGAAGTTGAAATGCAGGACGACGAAACAGCGATTGCTGGTCGATGCCTCACCGTAAAGCTCAATGGAGGTGGAGCACACATCAGTAGTCCTGCAGTAGCAATCTCAGATAATTTTGGCTATGTCGTGGAAGCACGCATTCGCGGCCAAGGAGCCAAGTATTCCCGCGCTCAAGTTCGCATCGAGTTCTGCAACGAAAACCTGGAAGTGCTTGAATCAGCAGTTAGTGACTGGTATCAGAATACAAGCGGGTGGGAAAAGATTCACATTGGCCCCGTGAATGTTACTCACCCTGACGTGCGCTTGGCAATCGTCACAATGATTGTTGAAAAAGGAGAACATGTCGATCTCCAGGGATCTTTTTCACTCGACGATGTTTGGTTAGCCCGCCTGCCTCGAATGTATGTACATACCAACAGCCCATTCAATGTTTACGACAATCCCAAAAATGTAGTCGTGACTTGTGAACTCTCAGGGATTCGTGAACAAGACCCAAATATCCACTTCGAGCTGTTGGATGCCAGCAGTCACCGACTCAATGGCAATACAGTGCAGTTGGCAGGCCGGCTCATCACTGAGAAGCTAAGCAGGTCTTCCGAGTTCATAGATTCAAGCGTAGAAAGACCCGCTGGTTATGCGGGTAGCACGAGTTGGCAACCCCCCATCGAACAGTACGGCTACTACCGTGTCAAAGTCTCCATGCAAACTGCTCGAGGGACTCTCAAAGACCATATGATTTCGATCGCAGTGGTTCCGCCTATGCAGACAGCCTCCCGTGGAGAGTTTGGCTGGTCGCTGGCGGGAGACGACATTCCCCTTAACTTTGAGCAACTAAATCACCTGTTACCACGAACTGGAATCAGTTGGGTCAAACTTCCCGTGTGGTACGGCGAATCAGAATCAGAACGTGGTGAACAACTTGTGCTGTTTACGGAACAACTGGCCGCTAAAGATATTGACGTCGTGGGAGTACTTGACCACCCTCCTGCCGACCTTGATTTCTTTGGAAAGGAAGTACCTGCAGACGCCAGTATCGCCGACATATTGTCTGCAGTAGATTCATCGGTTTGGCTCCCCTCACTTGATGAGGTGCTTACTCGCTTGTCTTTACGCGTGCGTTGGTGGCAACTGGGTGTGGATAGCGACACGAGCTATGCCCATTTTCCAAAAGCAGAAACTGCAATCAAAGATTTGCGAGAAAAGCTGTTCCGCTTCGGCCAAGATGTCAGTTTAGGGCTAGGTTGGCCCTGGATGGAAGCCGCCTCGACCAAGCGATTGGCGACATGGGACTTTCAACAACTCTCCGCATCGCCTCCCTTGACAGGAGAAGAACTCGCAACCTACCTGGAACTTCCTCCGCGAAAGGGAGTCACTCGCTGGACCCTTGTCGAGCCTTTGTCCAGGAAATATTACGATCTCGAGACTCGTACCCATGATCTCGTACAGCAGATGATTTCTGCAAAGATTCATGGTGCTGCAAACATCTTTGCGTCGAAGCCTTTTGACGATGAAGCAGGCTTGATGTCCGATCAGGGAACACCGAGCGACCTGCTCTTGCCATGGCGAACCACGGCTTCACTTCTTAGTGGGACTCGCTTTCTTGGAACGCTTCAGTTGCCTGGAGGAAGTGAGAATCGGCTATTTGAAGACAAGCATGGGACTGTGGTCATGGTCGTTTGGAATCGACAACCTCGGCAAGAAGTTATTTATCTCGGCGACAATATCCAAGTCGTCGACGTTTGGGGACGATCCGAAGCACCTGCTTTCAAAAACCGTCGACACGTTCTGGAAGTCACGTCGCTCCCAAAGTTCGTCACGGGCATCAATGCCGCCATCGCACGAATGAGGTTGAGTGCGAAGTTTATTGAGACGACCATTCCCAGTGTATTCGAGATGGCACATTCCAACCAAATTGAGTTAGTCAATACCTTTGATCAAGGTGTAGGAGGAACTGTAAGAATCGTTGGTCCCGAAGGATGGCAGATCGTACCTGACCGCATCGACTTTAAACTTGCTGCTGGTGACAAAGCCAAACGTCCTTTTCAGATTGTGTTGCCGTTTGACGCCACTAGTGGTGAAACTCCGCTTCGCGTCGATTTTGAAGTAAATGCAGACAAGCCCTATTTTTTCAGTGTCTACCGAACACTGAACGTGGGGGACAAAAACATCGAACTTGAACTGACGACTCGACTTGCCGATGATGGAACGCTCGTCGTCGAACAGCGCATGATCAACCATGGGATCAAACCTGTCGATTTCAAGTGCTTTCTTTATGCACCAGGCTCCGAACGACGTAGGCAAAGAATGCAAGTCTTCCAATTGACAAACAATTGGGACATTAAGACTTATACCTACGCCCATGGAGAGGATCTCATTGGTGAGGAACTTCTCCTGCGAGTTGAGGAACTTGGCGGTGAACGTCGTGTATTAAACCATCGAGTGATCGTCGAGGAATAGTTGACGATTTTTTTGTGCTGGCTGACCGTCTTGTCGATTGCCAAGCCACCCACTAGGATGCATGCTGAAAAGCCCACTCTGCGTGCCTCATCCAGCTCAACAAATACACATTCTGTGCAGGCACGGCACATCATGTGTTCCCAGTACTTTGGTTAATAGCATGTCTTCGGTTGGAAAAGTAATTGAATACCTCGATCAAATAGCTCCACTTGAGCTAGCAGAGGATTGGGATAATGTGGGTCTTTTGGTAGGTGATCGTGTCTGGCCTGTCGAGCGATTGCTCACATGTCTTACTATCACACCTGCCGTGGTCGCCGAAGCAGTGGAAGGAGGTGCCAATATAATCGTGACACACCATCCTCTCCCATTTCATGCCGTAAAATCAATCACAGCAGATACGACTGTAGGCCAACTGCTTTTGAATCTAATTGGTGCTCGCATAGCCGTCTATAGTTCGCACACTGCGTTCGACTCCGCACGTGCAGGTATCAATCAGCACTTGGCCATCGGATTGGGCTTACAGGAAATCTCTCCCCTCTACTCCAAAGATGTTGACGATGCTGACGTCGGAGCAGGTCGCTATGGAATACTTGGCGAAGAAGTTTCTCTTAAAGACATGTCCGAACGAGTAAAAACTTTTCTTAGTTTAGAAAAGTTACAGGTAGTAGGGAAAGACAATCAGATCGTAAGTAAGATTGCTATTGCGTGTGGTAGTGGAGGCTCTTTCCTACAGCGCGCAATCGAACTCGAGTGCGATTGCTTGATTACCGGCGAAACCAACTTTCACACTTGCTTGGAGGCTGAAGCTCGTGGAATAGCCCTGATACTTCCAGGACATTTTTCCAGTGAGCGATTTGGACTGATTTCTCTCGCGGACTACCTAAATGATCTCGTCCCCGAAATTACCGTGTGGGCCAGCGAGAGCGAACAGGATCCACTTCGTACGCTTTGAAAAATTATCAGGCAATTAGAAGCGTTTGGTGCACGTGAAAGCAGATTGGCATGCTAAGAAATCGGTAAGTTGACCCTGTTGCCCACCCATCTAAAATGTGAATGAAAGGTCTTTGGTCATTCTCGAGAACAATGTTTTAAGCAATCCGAAGAATCTGCTAAGTTCGACGACAATTGCCCAAACGAACTTCCTGAATTGCATGTGGACTTACGAAGGGGCCTGAAATGAAACAACCATTACAAAACGGTCTTAGCGAATGCACCTCCTGCCGCTTTTTGACCGCTTTGCCAGTATTCAACGAAGCACGACATGTTACTACGGTTCTCGATGAAGTTATCAAATACGCAACCGATGTATTGGTAGTTGATGATGGTTCTACGGATGGAACTCGAGAGCTACTTCTTGAACGGAAAGATATCCATCTTTACTTTCATCGTGAAAATCACGGATATGGTGCTGCTTTGCAGACTGCATTCGATTACGCCATCCATCATCGCTATGATTTTATTGTCACCATCGATTGTGATGGCCAGCATGAACCTCAGCGCATCGGAAACCTCGCAGCTGCCTGCCGTCACGCAGATATTGTTTCGGGAAGTCGATATCTTGTAGCTCCACCCTCATTGGAACAGGTGCCAAGCGATCGACTGACGATCAATCGCACGATCACTAAGGAACTTAATCAGCAATTCGGTTTGGATTTGACCGACGCCTTCTGTGGATTCAAAGCCTATCGGACGAGTTCTCTGGCGAACTTGGAACTCACAGAAACTGGTTATGCAATGCCCTTGGAGTTATGGGTACAGGCGGCCAAGCATAAACTTCGAATCATCGAGGTGCCGGTACCACTCATTTACCTGGACGAAGAACGCAGCTTTGGGGGGCAGTTGGACACAGCAGCAACAAGATTGAATTATTATCGGGAAGTGATCAGACGAGCCAGAGACGCCGCTTATTCCGCCCATCCGGTTGTCTCGGCTTATCAAACGGCTCCGTGTTTGTTGCAGAATTGTTCATGACCGCAGCGAATCGCTATCCCCGATTTCGCGCACCTGCTGGAAACGGGGAAGTCTTCTGCGATCCTTCGTGGAATTCGTTACTCGAGCTGGTCGAGGAACGAAAGAACTTCGCCGTGGATTCCCAAGTGCTGCTTTTTGGCACTCCCATCCGGGAACTTTCAATACAGGCCAGAAAAGCGACCGTTTCTGCTGCAGAAGCTTACATGCGTTCGTATACAGATACGGAGAGTCTACCCCATGGGGATAGTGCATTGATCGCCACAGGCCATCAACCTGAACTCTTTCATCCGGGAGTGTGGTATAAGAATTTTTCTGCTGACCGCCTTGCCAAATCATCCGGGGGGATGGCGCTGAATCTGATCATAGACAGCGACTTGTGCCGCTCACCTGGTATACAAGTCCCTACAGGAATGCCTGACAATCCAAAAGTCAATTTCTTGGCATTCGACAAGATTTCGGCCCAGCTTCCCTATGAAGAAAGAAAAGTGATTGATCATGAGTTGTGGAACACCTTTGGGGAACGTTTGGCAAACGCGATCGGATCACTGGTAAAAGACCCACTTGTCCGAGATTGGTGGTCAAAGGTAGTTGAGCCAGGTCGTGGGAGGAATTTGGGGCTCGCCCTTTCTCAAGCCCGTCATCGCCAGGAACACTCCTGGGGAGCTAAAACCTGGGAACTGCCTCAGAGTATACTATGTCAGACCGACGCTTTTCGCCATTTGGCCCTGCACTTGTTCGTTCACGCGGACAGTTTCCAGAATGCCTATAATTCTGCTCTTGAAGAATATCGATCCGCCCATCATTTGCGGAATCGCGCTCAGCCTGTTCCAAACCTTCACAGGGATCAAGAATGGATTGAATCTCCTTTCTGGCTCTGGAGTACATCGGATCCCATAAGACGTCCCTTATATGTACGTGTTGGCCGGAATGAATGCCAATTGACGGATCGTTACGCCTTTGTCGAATCTCTTCCGATAAACAGCGATTCTGAATCCGCAACAGCTCTCGAACGGATGGCCGGATGGGAAGCTTCCGGCATCAAAATTCGCACACGAGCCCTCACCACGACCCTATTTATTCGACTCTTGCTAGCCGATGTTTTCATCCATGGCATTGGCGGGGCTAAGTACGATCAAGTGACCGACTCACTTTGTCGGCAGTTTTTTGGGATTTCGCTTCCTCCTTATGCCACAGTCTCAGCAACCCTTCATCTACCGGTGCAGTCAAGCGATCAAAATCCGGTTTTGGAGGGCAACTTTCGGCAGAAACTTCGCGATCTGTTATTCCACCCGGAGCGTCATCTTGATCACATGCAACGAAGCCCGGAAGACGAACTGCAAATTGAGCAACTCATCCGTACGAAGAGTAAATGGATCCAAACTGAAAAGACTCCTGAAAATGCTGCCAGAAGGCATCGAGAGATAACCAACGCGAATCGGCAATTACACAAATGGCTCTCCGGGTATCAGCAGTTTTTAGAAAACGCTCTGGAGCAATCAAAGCGACAAGCTCGCAAGATGCAGATACTTAATTCGCGGGAATACAGCTACTGTCTCTTCCCTGAAGCAATACTGAAGACATTTTTGCTTGAATAGTTTTTTTACAGCTATTCCAAATCGACCGACCAATATGCCGAGTCAACGAAAGCCTTCCAACTGGAGTACTTTGGGTTGCCAAGCTTGATGGTCAGCATGGGACTTCGCCGTGGCATGACCGGTTTACGAATCAGTTTCATACCAGCATTCTTAGGAGTACGTCCTCCCTTTCGAACATTGCATTTGACGCAGGCACAGACAAGGTTTTCCCAGCTTGTTCCTCCGCCCAGGCAAGTAGGCAAAATATGGTCCAGGCTCAACTCATTAGTAGGGAACCGCTTGCCACAATACTGACAAACATTGGCATCGCGAGCAAAGATATTGCGGCGGTTGAGTCGGACACGTTGCTTAGGAAGTCGATCGTAATACAACAATCGCAAGACGCGGGGTACACATACCTCAAAATTGACGCTACGTATCCAATCGTCGTGAGGCTCTTTGAACTCGGCTTTTAGTTCACTGATTTCCCGCCAGGAATGAAAATCATAATTGGCGTATTGACCATCTTCGACGTGAATGACTTCAGCTAACTGGTTCAAGAGTAGACCAAATGCTCTTCGTACGCCTACCACATGCACCGCCATATATTGGCGGTTCAAAACGAGTACGCTCGCATTGAGTCCCGTGGGCAAAGCAGCCGACATCGACGTTTCCTTTAAGTGTGATTTCTTCTAGCCAGCCAATGGCGTCTCTTAACAGTATCCTCTCTCGAAACTGGAGCTAGGGATCGAGGGCACATTTTTCTCTCCAGGAAAACACCTCGATTGGGGTAGCCATGGTCAAGAGTAGAGATACTACCCTTGGCACAAGTTCAGCGGAAATCGCCACGAAATATCGATGGAGACAGCCGTTGCGCCCCACGATCACAGAGGGTGGTCGGGTTCCACACCGGCCGGATCGCCTAATGGTGCGTAGCAGAGAATCCCGTGATGAGCGAGAAAACAGCTCTGCCACGTCCCTTCATTATACTTGGCAAGCCAGATGGAAGCCAGTCGAGGATTCGATCCTCCAGGCAAGATTAAGAAAATCTTCATAGGCATGACATTTGCTGCCAGTGCCGGTTCTCATATTTCTGGAGGCTACCCCGCAGATTTCGCAAAAAGAAATAGGGGGAGGTTTATCTTGCCCTGAGCCAGAATTAGTCGGTAGTATAAATCTACAGGGATGAGTACGCATACCCACCTAACACAAGGTGTTTGCTGATAGGAGCCAAGCAAATATGATTCACTTTACTTGCGATTGTTGTCGACGACCCATAGATATTGAGATCGATTCTCGCTACATCGTTCGCATGGAAGTTTATCCAGCTCTCGATACATCCGATCATGGTGATGACAATGATCGCGATTACCTTCAGGAAATTCAGGACATTCTCGAATCAGTCGATGATTCAATAGAACATCCATGCGAGGATGAATTGTATCGTCAAGTCCGCTTCGATCTTTGCAGTGAATGCCGAGATCGATTTGTCAAGAATCCGCTAGGGCGTGCAATGTCGCAGCAATTGGATTTCAGCAAAAATTAATTCGCCCTCTTAACTCATCAGTTGCGCATCTGCATAAAATATCTGCTATGGCCGGACGCATACGTCGCGATCCTCGGATTCATTTGATTGTCTTCATTATGCTGCTATTGGCAGCTTATCTCAGCAAGTGGCTTGAACCACATCTGACTCATGATTCTCCGCGCGATACAACAGCCGTTCCGATTAATGACAGTGAGCACGTTATATTGCGGGTTGTCGATGGTGACACGCTACTGCTTAAGCAGAATCGCGTGAGAGTGCGACTGCAAGGAATTGATACACCTGAGACTGTAAAAGAGGACACTGAGGTACAAGCATGGGGACCAGAAGCAACTGCCTACACGAAACGATTTGTGGAAGAGGCGGGTGGGAGGCTCTCATTCACCATTGATGGAGAACAGGAAGATCGTTTTGGCAGACAATTGCGATTCGCATGGCACCATGATCGGCTGCTCAATGAAGAATTGGTTGCGATGGGGTTGGCCAAAGCAAAGCTGGGATATAATTACAGTCAACCTATGAAAGACCGGTTAAGGCGAGCTGAACATCGGGCACAAGCCGCGAAACGAGGAATCTGGCAGAAAGGTCGCTGACTGAGCAGGTCAATAAGGCCTTCCCAGAGGAATTCCACCTGGAGGTAACGTCTGCTGGACAGGCTGGACCATCGATGGGATAGGTGCTTCAAACTGGGTCTGAATGTTAGGCATTGGGGAACTCGAGATTGGCTCTTGGGGGGTGGTCACTGGCGCGAAGCTTTGGGTGGGTGGGAGTCCAAAATTTGCTGGCGAAGCAAGCGTATTCCAATCCTGGCTTCCGGGAGCTCCCATTGCCGAAACTGCACCAGGCGGTGCCGTCCCTAGATCGACCTGTCGATAGCCCGCCAATGCCGGCAACTGCCAGAGAGCCGGATTGGGAGTTCCCTGATTGATTTGCACAGTGCCCACATCGATCGACAGGGCCAACTGGGCAGTTGGCAAGGAGATGTCGATTTTCTGGGGAAGAGAGATGTTTTGAGCGGGATAGTATTGGTGCGATCGTGCGATTGCACTGGCCAGCAGTGTTCCCTGGGCATCATAAACATGCTGTTCCAGTACCCAGGCGCGCTGTGCGTCCACCACGGTGCTCTTGGTGAGGGTACCGATTCGGGTTTGAAGCACCGAGCGGATCTCCAGGGTTCCGTTGCCGTGGGGAATTGGTCCTTCGTGAAAATCGTTGGGAGCGAACTGAGCAAAACCCAAGGCATCGAGCAACCAGCTTGGCTCGATCGGCATAATTTGCTGAGCCGCACTGCCAACGTACTGGCTATGCCGAGCATAATAGACGTCGGGAGGTTCGTTTCTTTTGACCCAGAACCAAAACAATTCTTCGTTGCTTCCTAAGTCGACTTCGGGGCCCGTCAGCGATGTGGAGGCCTGTAAGCGAACTTTATCAGGTCGCTCTGCAGCAATGTTTCCTCGTAACATTGGTAAGACCGTCGTGCCAGGAACGGTGATCGAAGCATTGTTCGTTTGATAGCTTTGGATCCGCGTCGCATTCTGATTTACGGCAGCAATCACTTGATCGAGTGCCGCACCTGGCACCAGCACTTCTGGTGCTGGTGGGCCTACAGACGTGAACGGATTGCGAAAAGAGCGGGAACAAGTAGCACCTGAACAGCAAAACACTAGCAACAGGCCGATGAGGCCCATAGTTGAGTGCCTCCTGCGGTAAGACGATACTCGCTTCATATGCACGTTTTACGAGTCCTGCTCTTGGGAAGTGGTTGAGACGGGCGCCGCTTCGCGAGCACCGTAGAGCAGGTCAAACATTTGTTGCTGCAATTTTACTGCCTGCTCGGGAGACGGCTCAGCGACAATTAGCTCGTAATCCTTTTCGCGACGTGGACAATGCAAAATCAAAACTTCCCTGCCATTGTCGTCGCGAGTCGTGTCCTCGCGGCGTAAAGATTTGCGGCGTAAGAGCAAAAGGCCGAGTAAGTAACGAAACTCGACTTCCGCAGGCATCTGTTCGAGAGCTTCCAGCAAATTGAGCATGACATCGATGGGGGCCATGATTGGCTGAGAATCTCCCTTGGCGGGAATGCGCGATCGCCACCAGCCGACGCATTCCTCTGTCGGTCCGCGCCAGGCGTCCGCACAAAAATCCTGTCTCTGCAGCTCACCGGCTTCCAGTTGCAAGATCGAAAAGTAGACATCCCCCGGCTGCAAGTGGCGCTCGGTCGCAGAGCAAATTCGACTACATGCACTAAATTCGATTTCCAGTTGCATAGGCGCACGATCCACCGACTGGTGTGAGCATTTTGGACTTCTGAGGAGCTAATGAGAGTGGACGGATGTTAGGAGAACCCCAAAAAATCGACAAGGTGAACCCGTGGGAAAGCTAGCGGATTCGAGAGTAGCACCATTTTTTTCGAAGAAATCGCGGTTTTTCGACATGGGTTGCCAAGACCCCCACAATTCGCCAGAATAGTGTACACCTGTTCACAATTCAGGAGTGTTCGCTATGCTAGCAAAACTCAAGACTTTATCATTGCTCGGAATTGATGCCCTCTCAGTCGAGGTGGAAGTGGATGTTTCCCCGGCAGCAATGCCGAAAATCATCCTCGTGGGGCTGCCTGAAGCTGCGGTCAAAGAGAGTACGCATCGGATCGAACGTGCTCTTGTCAATAGTGGCTACGTGCGGCCTCAGAATCGAGTGGTGATCAATCTGGCACCGGCCGAATTGCCAAAGCAAGCGGCCTCATTTGATCTGCCGATTGCCTTAGGTCTGCTGGCTGCGAGCGGACAACTTGATTCCGATTTGTTCGAGCAGTATGCCGTCGCTGGCGAGCTAGCGCTTGACGGCCAAACCCGCCCCATCAAAGGAGCCCTCTCCATGGCCATGTCTGCTTCAGCGGACATGGTTTCGGGCACAGGTCGCAAGCTCCGCGGCATTGTGGTCCCCTCATCCAATGCCTCCGAGGCGGCTGTGGTAGAAGATATCGAGGTGATCGCCGTTGACACGCTCGCGCAGGCAGCCGCCTTTTTCGCTGGGCATCTACCGATTGAGCCGACTCCTTCGCGTTTGGAGGAACTGTTTCAAGAATTAGGGGGCTATGAGGTTGACTTCGCCGATGTCCGGGGCCAGGAGATGGCCAAACGGGCAATCACCCTGGCAGCCGCGGGAAACCATAACTTGCTGATGGTGGGGCCACCGGGATCGGGGAAAACCATGCTCGCCAAGCGTGTTCCCAGCATTTTACCCGCCTTGTGCGCTGAGGAATCCATCGATACCACTCGCATCTACAGTGCGCTCGGTAAATTACCCAATGGCAAACCCCTTTTAGCGCGGCGTCCCTATCGCGCTCCTCACCACACGATCAGCAATGCTGGGCTCGTTGGTGGCGGTTCGATCCCCTCTCCAGGTGAAATCAGCTTGGCGCACAATGGAGTGTTGTTTCTTGATGAGCTTCCGGAATTTCATCGGCAGACGTTGGAAGTGCTTCGGCAACCGCTCGAAGATGGCCGTGTTTCGATCAGTCGAGCGCTGAGTTCTAGTGAGTTTCCTGCGGATTTTATGCTCGTGGCGTCTTTGAATCCGTGCCCGTGTGGTTATCGAAACGACCGCCGTCGCGAATGTCACTGCACAGTTCCTCAAATCGAGAGGTACATGTCGAAAATCAGTGGCCCTCTTTTGGATCGAATCGACCTGCACATAGAAGTTCCCGCTGTCCCCTTTGGGGAACTAGCCGCTTCGGCCCACGGTACGGATAGCAGCTCCATGAAACAAGCAGTCGAGAACGCTCGACAGAGACAATCACAGCGGTTTACGGGGACTTCAACGCGCACAAACGCTCAAATGTCGAGTCGGCAGCTGCGAGAATTGTGTCCGCTCAATGAAACGTGTCAAAAACTTTTGGAGCAAAGCGTCGACCAACTCGGCCTCTCAGCTCGAGCTCACGACAAAGTACTTCGCGTTGCCCGTACGATTGCTGATGTCGACGATGCCGAACAGATCTGTGCTGAACATATCAGCGAAGCAATTAACTATCGGATGCTCGACCGGCAGTTCTGGAGTTGAGTGAAGCCGTGGTTCGCGTTGCGAACCGGTTTAGCCATGAAGCAACGCGTCACACGGCATTACGACTGCGAGATCGATTTGATCCGCGCTTGCGAATATTTTCAGCCTGACCTGTCATTTCATACAAGAATCGGCTGGGAATGGTGTCGCGGAGTTTTCCCCATTTGCGTCTGCCGAGCGCGAATGACAGCGTCAGCTTTTCCTGTGCCCGGGTCACACCCACATAGCAAAGACGACGTTCTTCGTCGATCGCATCACCTTCGATCTCAACAGATCGTTTGTGGGGCAAAATTCCCTCTTCCATCCCAACCATATAAACGAATGGAAACTCCAATCCTTTTGCCGAATGAAGAGTCATCAGTGCAATCGCATTGTTCTGTAGCTGATTCTCTTTGTCGTCGGAGGTATCGCGGGTACCAAGAGCGATATCGTCCAAGAAATCTTCCAACAGTGAATCTCTTTTTTTGCGAACATCAAAGAGGGAAGCAGCATTGATGATTTCTTCGATCGATGCTGTTCGGGCTTCGCGATCGTTTGGATCTGGGTATTGACGCTCCAATTCTTGTCGATAGCCCGTCTGCGCGATCACATCTGAAATTAGCTCAACTAGCGAAGCTTTCCGGGCAATTTTTTGCAGCGACAGGATTAATTGCTGGAACTTCGTTGTGGTCTCGTGGGCATGTGCTGGCAGGATGTCCCAGACGGTGCAACCTTGGGCAGTCGCTTTCGCAAGAAGCTGCTTGACAGTCGAAGCTCCGATATTTCTTGGTGGCGTGTTGATAATTCTCAAGAGCGAAGATTCATCCTGGGGATTGGCAATCAATTTCAAATAGGCGAGCAGGTCTTTGACTTCCTTACGGTCAAAGAAACTCATCCCTCCCAGCAGCACATAAGGTAACTTCGCACGCCTTAGTTCCGTCTCGAAGACACGCGGCTGTTCGTTCGTGCGGCAAAGAATCGCGAAATCCTGTGCACGGACTCCTGGCTCTGAAAGCTGCTTCTGAATATCGGCCACAACCTTCTCAGCCTCGTCATTTTCATCGCGCAGTTGCATCACTCGTGGGCTCTGTCCATTGGGTCTTGCTGCCCGCAAGACTTTTTCGTGGCGCAATCGATTGAAAGCAATCAGGGTATTTGCATAGTTTAGAATAGCAGCCGTAGAACGATAATTCTCTTCCAAGCGCACCAACTTGGCTTCGGGCCAATCTTTTTGAAAGCTCAGGATGTGTTGTACCTCTGCTCCCCGCCAACCGTAGATCGATTGATCGTCGTCCCCCACGACACACAAATTACGGTGACCTGCAGCCAGGCCCTTCACGATCTGATACTGGCTCTGGTTCGTGTCTTGATATTCGTCGACCAGGATATGGTCGAATTGGCTCGCTTCCTCACGGCGTACCGTCGGATGCCTGGCGAACAGTTGCTGAGTCAACAAGAGTAAATCGTCAAAGTCAACCATGCCTTTTGATTTCAAATTGCTCTGATACCGACGGTAGGCAGCAGCAGCGAGATGTTCTCGATCTGACTCAGCGATCGACGCAGCGCGGCCGGGTTCAAAAGAACGGCTTTTCCACTGACTCACAATCGAAATCAAATCTGCTGGCTTGAGTGATTGATCCGGACATCGAATTTCGCGCAGAGCTGCACGAGCTTCGGAATGTTGATCCGACCGATCGCAAATGGTAAACCGGTGAGGATATCCAAGCTTTTCGATGTGTCGTCGAAGGATCTTCACGCATAATGCATGAAAGGTGGAAATCAGCGGCTGGGCCTCCTGCCCTTTTCGCTTTTTGCCCAAGAGCTGAGTCGAGCGTTCCAACATTTCCCCAGCTGCTTTTCGCGTGAATGTCACCGCTAGAATCCGATCGGGAGAAGTGCCATGTCTAATCAGTTCGGCTATGCGATGGGTTACGACACGAGTCTTACCGGTCCCGGCTCCTGCCAGAACCAGGAGCGGTCCAGAGAGGGTTCGCACCGCTTCGCGCTGGGGGGAATTAAGGCCGTCACTCATGCGAAATTTGAATGGAATAATTTTGGGAGCTTATGGGCGGAAATCTCGAATTAAGGATCGTAGAGCACCGCAACTTACAAGGAAAGACCTTGACTCTAAGTATTGCCAGTTCTTACACTTCGGTAACAGAGAATGGAAATTTCTGCCAAACAACATCACCATTTTGCATTTCCCAGGATGCCATGAAATCTGAACGACGCCACGATTTGGAAACGAATGATCTTGCAGTTCGCATGAAAGATGCCATCGAAGGCTCTAAGCCGTATCTTTTGCAGATTGTGGGCGGCGCAGCGATCGTCGTACTCTTGTTTGCACTTTGGACTGCCTGGGGCAGCACCTCTTCTGCGACGGAGCAAGAAGCCTGGGACAAGTTTTTGCTTGCCAGTTATAGCAGCGACCCGGAAATGCTTGATATGAAGCGGTTGGCTGAGAACTCGGACTACTCCGGCACAACGGTTCCGGAGTGGGCCTATCTTATGTGGTGCGACCGACAGCTTCTTCTTGCCTCGCAAACCTACCTCGCCGATCGTTCTGCAACGACGAGCCGATTGAAAAAAATCCAGGGCATCTACGAAAGTTTGGCTACCAGTGCGACTGTGGCACAAATCAGAGATCGCGCCAAATACGGCTTGGCCCAAGTCTATGAAATGCAGGATAAACTCGGTGATGCCGAGTCAAAATATGAGCAAGTCACCGGTGATTTGACACCTTTGGCTTCCAATCGCGCCGAGCAACTCAAGATCGAAGAAGTGCAAGAGTCCTGCAAGTGGCTAGCAACCGCCGAACTTCCTAAGCGAGAGACGCCGAGATCGAGTACAACAAAATCTGGCAGCCGACCAAGTTTCGAGGCGGAAGTACCCGGATCTTTGTCTACACCGGGTGATATTCAGGATACCCGATCGCTCGAAGAGATTCTGACCGGCTCTGTCGGTTCAGGCGGTGATGAGGATCGCTATGGGACAGAAGCGGCAGATGAAACTACTTCAGAAGAGCAAGACGCGGAATCTGATGAAGAGACGTCGGACGGACAATGATCCCCGAATCTGAACCTGCTCGGGATGCAGACCATACAGTCCCTGGGTCAGACGATTTTTCGCTAAAAGCGCAGGACAGTCGGTTTCTTCTCAATGTTTCCGACGAAGATGCGGGACAGCGGCTAGACACCTTTCTGACGCAGCATGCTCGAGGCACCAGCCGAGTTCACATTCGCCGCTGCATTGACCAAGGTCTCGCCAAGGTCAATGGAATTCTGCAAAAAGCTTCCTATCGTGTTGTCGCAGGGGAACAGATCGAATTTGTGCTGGCCCCTAAGCCGGCCTCGGGACCTGAACCTGAGCCGATTCCGTTGGAGATTCTCTACGAAGATGCCGACATCGCCGTCGTGAATAAGCCTCCCCGCATGGTAGTTCATCCTGCGCGAGGACATTGGTCAGGGACCTTGGCCAGCGCGCTGGTCCACCACTTTGGGGGTCTTAGCCAAGTAGGCGGGGAGTCACGACCAGGCATCGTCCATCGCCTGGACCGAGACACTAGCGGAGTGATCGTTGTCGCCAAGACCGACGAGGCCCATCAAAATCTTGCTGAGCAGTTCCAAAATCGTTTCGTAGAAAAAGAATATCTGACCATCGTCTTCGGCAATCCTGATCGTGACAGAGATCTCATCGACCTTCCCGTTGCCGACCATCCTTCACAGCGTGAAAAGATGGCCCTCATTCCAGACCATCCTACCAGTCGCCCGGCACAAACATTTTATGAAGTCGAGGAGCGATTCCGCGGTTTCGCGCTGGTGCGCGCCTTTCCGAAGACAGGACGTACCCATCAAATTCGATTGCACTTGAATTCGATTCGCTGCCCGGTGCTTTGCGACAAACTTTATGGAGGTCGGTCGCAGTTGACTTTAGGAGAATTGCGGAATATCACACGATCGAAGGCACTAGCGCCTGAACAGGCTGCTGAAACCGTTGTGCTTGATCGGCAGGCGCTTCACGCTCAAATCCTACGCATAAAACATCCCATCAGTGGTGAGAGCATGCAGTTCCGTGCCGAATTCCCCGAAGATCTCCATCGAGTTCTACTCCTATTGCGGTTATGCAACGAATTGCGATAGAACAAGTTTTCTGATTTCTTATTTGCCTGCGACGTCGCTAGTCGCACTCATCCATGCTGAAAGAGGGGAATCATGGGAATGATAAAGGAGTTCAAGGACTTTGCCATGCGCGGCAATGTAGTCGACATGGCAGTCGGAATCGTGATTGGTAGCGCATTCGGTGCGATAGTGACCGAATTAGTAGGTAAAGTGATCACCCCGATCATAGGATACATGCAAGGCGGCATCGATTTCAAAGAAAAAGAATTTGTATTGCCGGTTCCTGAACTAGCCGAAGGAGTAGAAGCTCCGACGATTGGCTACGGATCCGTCTTGCAAGCACTGCTCAATTTCCTGATCGTGGCCTTTGTCTTGTTTCTCGTGATCAAGGGAATGAACTCGCTTAAGAAAAAGGAAGAAAAATCTCCAGCCGCTACGCCGGAGGACATACTGCTTCTGCGTGAAATCCGTGACTCCCTTGCACAAAGATAGTTGCAATCATGATTCGTCAAAGAGGGTCCGCATTAAATCGCGGCTTCCTAGCGCACGCGGACTGACCAGAAGTTCGCCAGCAGGGTAGCCCGCAGCGTGCCCTAGCTGTTTGGCGATCGCCTCAATGCGAGGGAAGATGTATTGTTTCTCCGGAGGAAACTGGGTTTTGTAGCATCGGACCGAAGCAAGTTTTGCTGCGAGTGTGTCCCTAATATCGACAATCAATTGTCCTTCCCCAGACAGCGGTGTCGCGCGGTGCGACTCGAGAGTGTAGTACAACTGTGCTGAAATCGAATGCGGGGGAAGATTCGTGAAATCAATGTCCCACTTGGTGAGACGCGAGTAGAACACAGCCGCGTCGGTAATCTGCATCGCCTGCCAATGATCGGGCGAAGCCAGCGCAGTCTTTTCGCCAAGCCCCATCACCAGTCGAGGCCGATACTTGCGAAACTCGGTCGCCAATTTAACCCGAGCTTCATAACAATCGAACAACTTGCGATTCGGCAAATCGAGCGTTACTCGATGTTCGACTCCTAGAGCATCAGCGGCTGCCCGCGCTTCGGCAAGGCGTTCTTCCGGTCCTGAGGAAGCCGGGGTTGGCTCGCCGTCGGTAAGATCGATGATCCCGACCTGGTAACCCTGCCTTACGAGTTGTGCCACCGTGCCACCGCAGCCAATTTCCACGTCGTCGGGATGGGCCCCCACCGCAATAACATCAAGTTGTGGATATTCCGTCGAGGTCATCTAGGTCTACTTAGTTGGGGTGAGTTCGGGAGGCGCTATACCACTCTGCAATCTTAGCCGAGAAAGTTCTGCTCGCTGTTCGGCCGTTAGGCTTTGGGTAGGACCAGCGCCCTCAGCAAGTAGTACGATGCGACAATATGCATCCAGCACTTCCATCAGATTGTAGGCATCGATGAGGCTCGATCCATAGGTGACCGCCCCATGATTGGCCAGCAAGCAGGCATTCGTCCGCTGGACGTAGGGCAATACGGTGCGGGCAAAAGTAGGCGTGCCGGGAAGTTCGAAGGGGGCAATGGGGATTTCACCGAGAAAAAACTCAGCCTCCGCCAACAGCCCCTGTGGCACCGAACGGCCACTGATGGCAAATGCCGTTGCATGGGGCGTATGACTATGTACGACTGACATCACATCGGGACGGGCCTTGAGAATTTCCAGATGCAGAAGGATTTCGCTGGTGCGGCGTTTAGTGCCAGCCAATTGCTCCCCCGCAAGGTTTACGAGACAAATATCCGCTGGCTCCATAAAGCCTTTGGAGAGCATCGTCGGAGTGCAGAGTACCTCGTTCTCAGACAACCGAACCGTAATGTTGCCATCAATGCCGGCCACGAGTTCACGTTGCCAGAGCCTTCGACCGATCTCGCAAATCTGTGCTTTGATTTGCTCGGCATCCATTTGATTCACGTCTGGCATGATTGCCTTAACGCCCTCCACCGATGGTTACGCGGCGACCTTCCAAATGTATCTTGCCTGCTGCAAGCAGCTTCAAGACATGAGGATAAGCTTCTTTTTCAGCTTCAAACACCCGTGCTGCAAGGGTATCAGCAGTATCGTCATCAAACACAGGCACGGGTTGTTGCCAAATGATCGGACCGCGGTCGTACTCATTATCAACGAAGTGCACCGTACAGCCTGTTACCTTAGCCCCATAATCCAGCACCGCCTGATGGACACGATGGCCATACATGCCGTGCCCACAAAATGCAGGGATCAAGGCCGGATGGATGTTGAGCACCCGCTCGGAAAAATCTTCCGGCACGGGAGCGAGTTTTAAGAAGCCGGCCATGGCAACAAAATCGACCGCCGCTTCGCGACAGGCGTCAAAAATGGCCGTGCCATATTCATCGTCCGAGCCGAACTTTCTCCGCTCGAGGACTATCGAGTGGATTCCTGCTTCATGGGCGAATTGCAACCCCCCTGCTCTTTCAGAGCTTGAGATCACGAGATGCACATCGACAGGTAGTGTTCCTTCGGCTGCCAGGTCGAGAAAGTTTTTGAGAGTCCTACCCCCACCTGAGATGAGTACGGCAAGTTTGAGTGGTTTCAACGTTTGCCGGCTCACGATGACACTCGCAGGTAGAGTTCAATGGAGGCGTCACCGATCTTGGTTGACATCGGTGTAACACCCACCAATGGTTCAAAGACAATCTCGACAGCAAGGGTTTCTTGTTTGATTCGCTCAAGAAACTGCTGAATTGCAGTACGCAGCTCGGTGCACTCCGTCACAACACCAACTTTGATTCGATCAGTAAACTCACACCCAATTTCTTTTCTTTGATCTTGAACGACTCGAATAAGATCTTTGATCCATCCCTCAGCCAACAATTCTGGAGTTATTTCCGTTGCCAATACCACGACGACTCCCTTGTCGTTAGCCGAGGTCCAGCCCGGTTTGGCTTGAATACGGAACTCGACTTCCTCTGCGGTCAATGCAATTTGTTGGCCGTCAACCACAAGATCAATTTGCCCATTGTCGCGAACGTTAGCCAGTAACTCACTGCCACTTTGCTTGGCGAGGATACCCTTGACCTTCGGCATGAGTTTCCCGAGTTTTGGGCCCAAAAGCTTGAAATTCGGCACCACCTCGTGATCCACATATTTTTCGGGCTCATCACTGAACTCGACCGTTTTGACGTTCAATTCCTCCGCAATAACCGCTGCGTGCTCTTCCAGCCACGCTTGATGGGTTGTGTCGGCCAGGATGACCTCCACCTTGGACAAGGGTTGACGAACCTTGAGTTCCGCAGCGCTTCGCGCTTGTCGGCCCAACGAAGAAATCAGTCGCACCAGGTCCATCTGCTCTGATAGTGCCTGGTCGACAACCGATCCCTCGCCCTCGGGGAAATCACAGAGGTGTACACTCTCGGCGACGCTTTGCCCACTAGTTTCCCCTTGAAATAACGCCACTGCCAGGTCCTGCCACAATCGCTCAGCCAGGAATGGCACGAAGGGTGCGATCAGTTTCGTCGTGGTGAGTAGACATTCATAAAGCGTCCAGTAGGCGTCGAGCTTGTCAGTCGACCTTTTATCTTTCGCCCAAAACCGATCCCGGCTGCGACGGACGTACCAATTCGACAGACTATCGACAAATCGTGTGATTTGTTGGCATGCTCCGAAGTTGTCATAGGCGTCCATGCGCTCAACCACAGTAGCACAAGCCGCGTTGAGATCGCTGAGAATCCAACGATCGAGTTCGCTTCGCTCGGGGATGGGACGGTAGGATGGAGCTTGTGAAAGCGTGTCCGTACTCATTTGGGCGGGTCGCTCAGAGTTTTCTTTTTTATGGGACCCGTCTGCTTCGTCTACTTTGAGTTCAACGCTGGGATCAAACTCGTCGATGTTTGCATAGATTGTGAAGAAGCTATAAACATTCCACAACCGCAGGAGAAACTCGGGGATGCTGTCCTTGATCGCGTCTTCGCTATAGCGGATCGAAGTCCATGGCGGTTGATTGGCGAACAGATACCACCGCAGGGCATCGGCCCCGTATCTGTCAAAAATCTCGTTCGGCTCGCGGTAGTTCCTCTTGCTCTTGGACATCTTTTGGCCATCTTCTCCAAGCATGAGTCCGAGCACGATGCAGTTTTTGAAGGGATGAGGGTACGGGGGACAGGGGACGGGGGACAGGGAGGATTCGATAGACTCATCTTTTCCAAACATTAACGTCGAAATCGCTAATTGGCTGTAGAACCAGCCGCGGGTTTGGTCGAGGGCCTCGCTGATAAAGTCTGCCGGAAATTGTGACTCGAATCGCTCCTTTACTGCACCGCTCTCCTGCCCTCGGTATCCCCACTGGGCGAAAGGCATCGCGCCACTGTCGTACCAGCAATCGATCACTTCCGTAACGCGCCGCATCCGCGCCCCCTTGGCGTAAGGGGATTCATAGGTCACAGAGTCGATGTAAGGCTTATGGATCCTCAAATCGTCTGGCAGATCAGGGCTCTGGGCCTTCGCCTCTTCCCAAACCTCAATTCCCGCCGCTTGCGGTTTCGCGATGAGTTCCTCATAACTTCCCACTGCCTCCATCTTGCCGGTTTCCTCGCAAACCCAGATCGGCAGGGGAGTCCCCCAATAGCGTTCTCGGCTCAGAGCCCAGTCGACATTCGATTCCAGAAATTTGCCAAACCGCCCATCCTTGATGTGATCTGGCAGCCAATTGATCTTCGCATTATTGGCGAGCATCTGGTCCTTATACTCAGTCGTGCGAATGAACCAACTTTCGCGGGGATACTGGATCAGCGGATCTTCCTCCGCCCGCCAGCAGAAGGGGTAATCGTGCAGATATTGTTCCTGGTGGAACAAAAGCCCGCGTGACTTGAGATCGCGAATGATGTCCTTATCGCAATCCTTAACCCAGCGTCCACGACAGTAGTCGGGCCCTTCTTCAGTAAAAGTACCATTGGGAGCGACGGCGTTAATAAGTTTGGGAGTAGACTTACCAGGATTCTTAGTTTGTTCTCTCACTAACACATCATAGTCTACTTCGCCAAAAGCTGGAGCCTGGTGAACAATTCCAGAACCACTATCCGTTGTTACAAATTCTGCCGCAACTACTCGCCATTCGGAAGGAGAATCGGCATCGTAGTAGCAATCGAAAGGTGGCCTGTATCGAGACCCAACTAGGCGATCGGAGTCCAACTCATTCACAATCTTAAGCGGACGTTTGATTTTTGATTCAATAGCGGGCACTAAATCTGAAGCAATAATCAGAGTCTCTTTTGTCTCTTCATCGAACACATTGCAATAATGCAGGTCCGGGTTGATCGCAATGAATTGATTGCTGGGAAGCGTCCAAGGGGTTGTTGTCCACACCAAAAAAGAAACGCCAACATCCACTCCCTGATCATCCATCAGTGGAAACTTCACATACACACTCGGATCTGCAACTTCACGATAACCCTGCCCTACCTCTCCGGAGGAAAGCGCCGTGCCGCCTTGTGCCCACCACCAGACTATCTTGTGGCCGCGATACAAAAGTCCCCGATCAAAAAGCGTTTTGAGGCTCCACCAGACGCTTTCCACATAGCTCTGGTGATAGGTCACGTAAGCTTGGTCGAGATCGACCCAGAAACCTATTCGCTCGGTCAGGCGGCGCCATTCTTGCATGTAGCGCCACACGCTTTGCTGGCATTTGTGGATGAAAGGCTCCACGCCATAGGCTTCAATTTCTTCCTTGGAGTGGATGCCCAGTTCCTTGCAGACTTCCACCTCCACCGGCAAACCGTGTGTGTCCCAACCCGCTTTGCGCTCGCAGCGATAGCCACGCATGATCTTGTAGCGGGGGAATAGATCTTTGATCGCGCGGGTCAGACAGTGCCCTGGGTGCGGCATGCCGTTGGCTGTGGGGGGGCCCTCGTAGAAAACAAAGGGAGGCGCGCCCTCGCGCGCAGCCAGCGACTTATGATAGATATCATGCTCGCGCCAGAACTCTCCGACTGCCAATTCGCGTGCGGGGAAAGTTTCATTCTTATCGATTGTGGGAAACATGGCATCCGGTGGTCGAATATCTAGGCTCGAGCATCAACATAAAACAAAATGACCAATGACTAATGACCAATGACCAAACTATTGCTCTGGTCATTGGTCATTGAGAATTGGTCATTTCACATCTCAATCATCATCGAAATCAGGATCGTCGCTGAATGGTGAGTCATCTTCATCATCGCCATCGTCACCATCATCGTCGCCAAAAGTGTCTGGGAATTCATTGTCCTCGGTCAGGTCATCTTCCCAGTCTTCTTCGAAATCGTCATCGAAATCATCGTCGAAGTCATCGTCATCGAAATCATCAAACGGATCATCCATCTCTGCGACAATCGTCTGTACAGTCCCCGAAACTTCCCACGGCTGATCGTCAATCTGCCCTACCCGACCGGGCAAAGCTAGCACTCCACACCCCATTCGCTCACCTATCTCTGAGTTCGTATTCATATTGGTTACAGCCCCCGCGGACCGTTGTCTGGTTGTCTCTCCAATCGCTCACTAAGAATCGACCTAAAGTCCATCCTTACAAGGGATTATCTCGCTAAAAAACTATTGTAGGCGCGGATTCTGACCCAAGACAGCTAGTCTTGTCAAGTTCGCAGCCTGGATCAAATGACAGATTCTCTTCCCAGGACCAAATGGCAAGCTGAAGTTGGAGAAAAACGAGGTTCGGGGTAAACTCGTCCTCAGATTCCTAAAAAACCAACACTATGCAACCCCTAGCAGGGTTCGTCAACTTATCGGTCGGCAAGGAGGCTCCGATGTCGCAATCCCCACTTCGCTTCGTCCACTCCAGTGATTTTCACCTGGAAAGTCCATTGGGAGGCGTAGCTGAGGTCCCAACGGGCAAGCGGGAGCTTTTCCTGGAAGCTCCGTTTCTGGCTGCCAGTCAGGTCTTTGAGACGGTTCTTGCTGAGGGTGCCGATGCCCTATTGCTGTCGGGCGATTTGATTGATCCTGAATTAGCTGGTCCCCGAGCAGTGGTTTTTTTGCGTGATCATTTCCAGCGACTGGCCGACCATGGAATCCCCGTCTACTGGGCCTGTGGCGAGGTAGATGCACCCGATACCTGGCCAGCCTGTGCGAAGCTGCCCGAAAATGTCCACATTTTCCCCGTCGGAGGCGTTGCGAGCTACGAATTGCTACGGGAGGGCAAACCTGTGGCCTGCATCCAGGGCATCAGCCGCACACCGGGTGTTGCCCCCGATGACAGTGGTTTTCATTGCAGCTCCCAAGGGCTGTTTACCGTGGGGGTCGCTCACGGCACAGGAGCTTCACCGGGAGCCGAGGGAGACCGCGTCGATTACATGGCTCTCGGTGGGCAGCATCGGCGGCAAACGGTTGATCAGTCCCCGGGGATCGCCCACTACTGCGGAACGCCTCAAGGCCGCAATCCCATGGAAACAGGTCCGCGTGGCTGCACCGTGGTTCTCGTGGATGACGCGGGGCAGGTGAAAACAAACTTTGTCGCGACGGATGCTATTCGCTGGATTACCGAAGTGGTGGAAATCACGGCCGGAACGGATGAAGACGCTCTCATGTCGCAGATTACGGATCGAATCGCCAAGCTTCGCACCAAGCATCATGGCAGCGAACTGCTTGTCACCTGGCAAATCACGGGACGAGGCAGTGTCGTTAATCACATTCGTACCGGCGGAATCAGCGACCAGATGGTGGAGGTCTTGCGAAATCGATACGCGGACCAATCACCGGGAATCTGGACGGTCGGGATCGAATGTCGTGCTCCCTTGGACGTTCCACAAGAATGGGTCGACGAAGAAACCATCATGGGCGATCTGTTGCGAGATTTTCGCAAACTCGAAAATGATCCCGAGATTCCGCTCGATCTTGAAGAGTTCCTCCCCGCCGAGTATCGCGAGGGATCACTGGCCGAGATTGCGACCATTGCACCAGAAGATCGCGCTGAATTGCTATGGGCAGCCTCGAAACTAGGTGTCGATCTGATGGACGGCGAAGAGGTGTTGGCAGCAGCTAGTTGAGCCGAAACGCAACGCGTCACAGGAGAAATGAGCAGCGACTTAACGAGTCGAAGGGAATAACACGAGAATCCATTTAGGCAAAAACCTATGAGAATCAAGGATGTTCACATTGACGGGTTTGGTGTGTGGAATGATCTGCACCTTGGAGCTATCTCCCCAAATCTGACTGCTTTCTACGGTGCCAACGAAGCCGGCAAAACGACACTAATGCAATTTATGCGGTCGGTGCTGTATGGTGTCTCGCCTGCTCGCCGGAGACGCTATCTCCCGCCGCTCCATGGTGGACGCCCCGGGGGAATCTTAAAACTCACCGATGGCGAGCAAAACTTCTCCGTTGCCCGATTTGCGGACCGAGACAATGAAGACATCGGACTTGTAACGATCACCGATTCCGAAGGCATTACTTCTGGCGATCGTCTGCTGCGAGACGCGCTCTCAGGGATCGACGAAGTCACCTATGAGAACATTTTCGCGCTGGGGCTTGGTGAAATTCAACAACTTGGCTCACTTAGTGATACTCAAGCCGCCGAATGGCTCTACCGTCTGACGTCGGGACTCGATCGAGTGAGCCTGTATGACGTCATTCAAGGCCTGCGCAAAACCCGCCAGGAACTGCTCTCCGACGGGAATCAGGAATCCCTGATCACGCGACTGCTTAATCAGCGTGAAGTGCTCCGCGGTGAGATTGGCCAGCTCGCTCAGCAGAACCGCCGTTGGTCACAGCTTGCCGTACGGATCGAGGAGCTCGATACCGAGATACTCGCCCAGGAGGCAGAAGTTGCCGCTGCTGAACATCAAGCCCGAACCGTGGAAATCGCGGTTGGTATCAAAGAGAATTGGCGACGACGCGCCAAACTCACTTCGCAGTTAAATCAATTTAATGGCTCGATCCAACTCCCTGAGGACGCGGCATCTCGGCTAGATGCACTTAATCGCAAAATTGAGCAGCATCAACGTGAAGCAGATGTTCTTCAAGGTCAGCGTCGACAATTGAAGGAAGAAACCGAGCGGCTGGGAATCAATGAACTCCTCGTGAGAAATGCCTGCCGGATTGATGCCCTCGCTGAGCAACGCGACTGGCTTTTGTCGCTCGATCGCCAAATTGATGATCTCGGAAACGAGTCCAAAGAACTTCAAAACAGGCTCACGAACGAGCAGGAACGACTCTCAGCGGCTCTGGGAGTGACGAGGACAGGGCACTTGCAGGAGATTACCAACGCGGAATTTGAAAACCTTCACCCGCTGCTGGAAGAAATTCAGGCAGCACAGAAGAAGATCGATTTCGAGACAAAAGAACTTGCAACCCTTGCAGAGAATGAGCGGTCTCTCAAGTCGCGCATTGAATCGGCCATTGTCGCTGGTGAACACCACGGCCTGCCGATGGACCTGGAAGAAGCGAGTGACTTGGTCGCTCGATTGCGTCGGCGTCTGCAAGTCGAGCAACGACTGGAGCAGGCCCGGAGCCACGAGTTGGACCTGGAGCAGCAGAGTCACGAACTCTTGGAAGACCAGGTACTACCGCTGTGGATGTTCGGCTGGACGCTGGCAGCAGTGGTTTTGGGCATGTTGTTGGTGGGGCTATGGTTGTGGGTACCCAACAATCCGCTAGGAAGTCATGGGAGTCTCATTGCCCTGGCCGGACTGGCTGCCACAATATTCATGTTCGTACTTAAATACTTCATCGAAGATAGTGCCGCCGACAAACTCGACGCCTGTCAGCGTCAAATGGAATCTCTCACACGACAGGTGGAAGAAGCGGAGCGAGATAAACAATTGCTCGACTCGGAATTGCACATCACGGATGGCTCAGTCGTATTGCGGTTGCAAGCCGCCGAAAAGCACCTGGCCGAACTGGAGAACGTGCTTCCTGTGGAAGCCCAGCGCAAGCGGGCTGGTCACGAAGTTTCCTCGGCTGAGTCTCGACTCACCCAAGCTAAGGTGCTCTACGATAAAGCTCTCGCGGCGTGGAAAACGAAACTCGTTGGCCTCGGATTCTCGGATAAGCTCGATCCACAGCGATTTGTCGCGGTCACAGAGCGTTTTGCCGCCTTGGGCGACCTTGATGAGCGTGTTAAGCTCCGGCGGGAAGAAATCGTCGCTCGGCAGCGTGAACATGCCACGATTACACGTCGCATTCGTGATCTGGCGCTCGAGGTAGGTTGCCTTGAAGACGAGCACGGCGAAATTGCGACTATCGATTTGTTGGAAATTTTGATCGCCGAAAGGCGTAAACAGCTTGCCGACGTCGTACGCCGCGAGCAGCTTTACGAACGCGCCAAAGAATTGAAGGCTGAGGAGGGCCAGCATCGCCGGGCGATTGTAGGAATTCGCCGGCGCCGAGACGCCCTATTCCAAGCTGCCGATTGTGAAGATGAAACTGCCTATCGCCGTCTTATTGAGGAACAAGAGCAGTCCCAGAAGATTCGCAGCCAGAGGAAAAGAATCTCTCGTGAGATTGCCGCCGCCATTGGCAGTCACGCACCCGAAGAGACCTTTGCTTCGCTGCTTGCCCCGGAGAGCATCGATAAACTGGATTCCCTATGGGAGCAGTTCTCCGGTGAACTCGAAGCCGCCCAAGCAGAACTTAAGAATTTAGTGGATCAACGAGGCGCGCTGCGGCATGAGCAGCGGATATTGGTTGAAGACCGCTCACTCGCTGAGCGACAACTCGAATTGAGTTGCCTCGAAAAGCAACTCGCGGAAGCTCGGCAGGCATGGCGCGAACATGCCACTGTGAGCCGCGTATTGGAGCGTGTCCGACATCATTATGAAGCGAATCGTCAGCCTGAAACTCTCACCGAAGCCACTCGAACCATGTCACAACTCACGGGGGGTGAATACGTACGAGTCTGGACCCCAATCGCCGAAGACATTTTGCTGGTAGAAAACTCTGCTGGAGAATCGCTTACCGTTGACAAATTGAGCCGCGGAACCCGGGAGCAATTGTTCCTCAGTATCCGCCTGGCAGTTGTTTCCACGTTTGCTAAGCGGGGCGTATGTCTGCCCATGGTTCTCGACGATGTGCTCGTGAATTTCGATGCCATGCGGGCCCAGCGAGCGGCAAAGGTTTTAAAAGAATTCGCCGCTGGTGGACATCAGTTACTCGTTTTTACTTGTCACGAGCATATGTGGCAAATGTTCAAAGCACTTGATGTCGACTGTCGGCGCCTTCCCAATCGCACGGGAATCGTTGAGGAAGCGGACCAAGCAGCAACTGAAGCAGTGGAAGAACCAGCCTTGGTTCTAACAAAGCCTCGCAAGATTCGCCGTGTGAAAGTACAGCAGGTCGTCGCTCCTGATCCAGTGGACTTCTACGACTATCCTTTTGTTGAGCGCATTGAAGAGGAAGTCGTTCAGACTCCAATCGAACGGGAGTATTCACCGGTAATCGAGTACACTGTTCCTGCTGCAGAGGCCACTTATGAATGGCATCTTGAACCGGAAGTGGAGGACTACGATAGAGAGCCCTATGAATATCACTTCCGCGACCACCTCGAACCTCACCGGGCATGAGGTGCTGTTTTCCACTTGCTTATCGTTGCTGGGCGATCCCCTGAAGCAGCGTCGACACGAGTGCAGTCCAGCCGGTTTGGTGGCTGGCACCAATGCCCCGACCTGTGTCACCGTGAAAATATTCGTGAAATAGCAGCAGATCTCGCCAATAAGGATCCTCGGCATAGCGCGGGTCCTCGCCGTGACAAGGTCTACGCCCCGTTTCGTCGTGCAAGAAGAGTTGCGAGAGACGAGATGAAATCTCATGAGCCACTGCGTTGAGGTTCATCATGATGCCCGAACCAGTGGGACATTCCACTTTTAGCGAGTCGCCATAGAAATAATGATAACGCTGTAAGGCTTCGACTAGTAGAAAGTTGACAGGAAACCAAATCGGTCCTCTCCAATTGGAGTTTCCGCCAAAGAGCCCCGTATCCGATTCACCGGGGACATATTCCACGCGATGCTCCATCCCGCCAACCTGGATTTGAAAAGGATTATCTCGATGAAACTGTGACAAGGCACGCACCCCATACGGGGAGAGGAATTCGGACTCATCGAGTATATAACGCAACATGCGACTTAATCGCTCGCGTGAGGGGATCGCCAGTAAGCGATGCGCATGGTTGAGAGGGTTATCACTCAAACTGTCGGATTCACAATAAGCGATGTGACGAGCCAAGTCCTGCCGATGCTTGAGAAACCACTCGAGTCGTTTTTTAAATCCCGGGAGCCGATCGATAACTTCCTGTTCCAAGACTTCGACGGCAAACAGGGGAATGATCCCCACCATCGAACGAATTCGTAGCGGCACGGTTGTCCCGTTGGCGTTCAGAACATCGTAGTAGAAGCCGTCTTGCTCGTCCCACAATCCCGTCCCTCCCAAGGAATTCATGGCATCCGTAATGGAAACAAAGTGCTCGAAGAATTTTGAGGCGATGTCTTCATAGGATGGATCGTCAGCAGCCAGTTCCAATGCAATCGAGAGCATCGTAGCACAGTAAAATGCCATCCAGGCAGTGCCGTCAGCCTGTTCTAGATGCCCCCCTGTGGGCAGGGGTTTCGACCGATCGAACACTCCAATATTGTCGAGTCCCAAGAAGCCTCCTGAGAAGAGATTCTTCCCCTCGGGGTCCTTGCGGTTGACCCACCACGTAAAGTTGATCAGTAGCTTGTGAAATGCCCGGCGCAAAAACACACGGTCGCGTCCACCTCGGGGACCGGTCATTTTATACACTCGCCAAGAGGCCCAGGCGTGTACCGGGGGGTTTACGTCGTCGAAAGCAAATTCATAGGCGGGAATCTGGCCGTTGGGATGCATGTACCATTCACGTAGGAACAAAAGAAGCTGGTCTTTGGCAAACTCGCCGTCAACTCGTGCCATGGGTAGCATATGGAAAGCCAAATCCCAGGCGGCATACCAGGGGTACTCCCACTTGTCGGGCATGGAAATGACGTCGCGATTGAACAAGTGCAACCAGTTGTGGTTCCGGCCGTGCTTGCGCTCTTCGGGTGGAGGGGGTTCATCTGGATCACCTTCAAGCCAACTTTGAACGACAAGATGATAGAATTGTTTGCTGAACAACAGTCCCGCGTATGCTTGACGCGAGATCCGTCGCTCTTCAGTCGTTAGCTTCTCCTGGTACGGCAATGAGGCATAAAACTCATCAGCCTCCTGAATCCGCTGATCAAAAATGCGGTCGAATTCCCTGCCGAAAGGTTTTTCCGTCGCCTCTCCCTCGGCAGTCAGGCGGAGGCGAATCACCATCTCACCCCCTGCTGGTACACTTAGCTGATAGTACCAGGCGACTTTTGTGCCGTGGCCGCTCGGATTCACTGCCTCCCGCCTACCATGGATCAGGTATTCGTGGAAAGCGTCTTTAGTGAAGGGGGAAGCGTTCGCAAATCCGAATAACCGCTCCGCGTTTGTTTCATTTTCTGTGAACAATAAAGCAGGGGCTGTGCCATGGGGCCCCTTGTCCGCAACCATGCGGAAAGCACCTAACGTCGCGTGTCGAGACAGGACTCCGCAATTGCCGTCAGATTCGATCCTAGGTTTCACTTCGCATCCTTCATGGGTACAACCCCACGACCAGGTGTTCCGGTTCCAGAGTGTCGGCAGCAGATGTATCGTCGCTTCCTCCGGGCCGCGATTGGCAACCGTGAAACGAATCAAGACATCGTCGGGGGACTCTTTCGCATATTCCGTCGTCACGTCGAAGTAGCGGTTATCGTCAAACACACCTGTGTCCACCAATTCAAACTCTGGCTCACCTTTGCCGCGACGACGATTCTCCTCCACAAGCCAGGCGTACGGAAATTCGCTTTGTGGATATTTGTAGAGCGATTTCATATATGCGTGAGACGGGGTAGCATCAAGGTAGTAGTAGCACTCCTTAACGTCCTCACCATGATTTCCCTCGGGACCTGTCAGCCCAAACAGCCGCTCTTTCAGAATAGGATCCCGCCCATTCCACAACGCCAATCCGAAGCAAAGTCGACACTCGCGATCACATATTCCCAACAGCCCATCTTCGCCCCAACGATACGCGCGGCTGCGGGCATGATCATGCGTGAAATAGTCCCAGCACTCGCCGTTCTCTGAATAGTCCTCGCGCACTGTCCCCCACTGCCGTTCTGCTAGGTAAGATCCCCAGCGCTGCCAATTCGCTGATCGATCATGCGACTGCTTGAGCCGCACTGCTTCAGCTGTCTGATTGAAGGAAGTGGGCACCGCAGTAGAGTTCAAACTCTTAGTGTGTTCAGCCAATTCGACAACTGCGGACTTCATTGGCCAAGCCCATTGGGGTACTGAAGTGTGATCACAACGTTGTTAGCTAACGAATGGAGGCGAATCTTTCCCGACTATGACCAGTATACGTTCAACATGCCAAACACGCGAAATACAGGCAATTGGCTAACGATTTAAAACTTTACATCACTTGGTAACAGTGATTGTATCAACTTTAGGAGCCAAAGAACTTCCACCCACGAAGATTTCAAACTCTCCGGGCTCAAGAATTCGCGCTTCTTCGTTATTATAAAAAGCAAGGTCATCTACCGGCAAAGCAAATTCGACGACGCTTGTTTCATCAGGCTTGAGATGCACGCGTCGAAATCGCTTGAGTTCTCGAACCGGCCTCGTGATGCTCCCCACCAGATCACGTGCGTAAAGTTGCACGACCTCATCTGCTGCGATCTTGCCCGTGTTAGTGACCGGGGCGCGGACAGCAAGGACGTCACCACTTCGTAATTTGGTCGCTGACAATTCCACGTCGCCATAGGTAAATGAGGTATATGACAGCCCAAATCCAAATGGATACAGAGGATAAGGCCCAACGTCGATGTAGTTCGAGTTGTATCCCAATTCCAGATCGAACTCTTCATCCACAACCTTATCCTTTGCAAAATCATAAGGTCTTGGAGGACGACCAGTGTTTACGTGGTTGTAATAGAGTGGGATTTGTCCGACCGCTTTGAGAAATGTGACAGGTAGTTTTCCCGAAGGTGACTCGATTCCCCAGAGCAGATCGGCAATCGCAGGTCCTGCCATTGTACCGGCGTGAAATGAATAGAGCACTGCGTCGACTTTCTCAATTTGTTTACCAATAGTCAGCGGTCGACCCGCCTGCACGATTAGCACTACCGGCTTGCCTAATCCCGCAATAGTATCAATCAATTCGTTCTGTGCACCCGGCAGTTCGAGAATAGCCCGACTACGTGATTCTCCAGAAATATTTGCTCGTTCGCCAACAATTAACAACACGACATCCGCCCTCTTGGCGATAGCAGCTGCATCAGCAAATCCCGTTGTTCGCTGATCTAAATCATCTGAGAGCCCCGCTGCAGATAGGATTTCAATATCCTTTTGTTGGCCCACTTCGCGTATTGCGGCGAGTGGAGTCTGGCTGTCAGCCTCTTTGCCATCCGGTATCCATGTGCCAAGTTGATCTCTCTTGGAATCCGCCAATGGCCCAATGACGGCGACAATCTTTTGTTTTTCGGAATCTAGAGGTAGGAGGTGTTCTTCATTTTTGAGAAGTACCACTGATTGCCGCGCGACTTTGCGGGCCAGGTCTAGATGCTTGCCGGACAAAAGAATTCCTTCTGAGTTTGACGGTGTATAAGGTTGATCAAATAATCCGAGTTGGAATTTCACTCGAAGCACCTGCTCGACCAACTTGTTAATCTCGTCCTCGGGGATCTGGCCATCGGTCACCAAATCTGCCAAGTGCCTTCGATAGCAGAGACTGCTCATTTCCATGTTCACGCCTGCCTTGGCAGCGGCCAATGCTGCCGCACGCTCATTATTTGAAACTCCATGCTCGATCATCTCAAATATCGAATCCCAGTCACTGACGACAAAACCTCGAAAACCCCACTCGTTCCGCAATACGTCGTTCAAAAGGTACTCGTTGCGCGACATGGGAATCCCGTTTACATCGTGAAATCCACACATGAGAGTCGCCACGCCAGAATCGACGGCAGCCTGAAAGGGAGGCAGATACACATTGCGCATCATCGATGGTGAAATCATCGTAGCATTGTAGTCGCGACCCCCTTCTGCAGCTCCATAACCTGCAAAGTGCTTCACGCATGCGGCAATATGTTCGACATTAGCCAGATCATCTCCCTGGTATCCTTGAACAGAAGCCGACGCGAGAACACTAGTGAGATACGGATCTTCTCCAAAGCTTTCAGCAATTCTCCCCCAGCGTGCATCGCGAGAGACGTCTACCATTGGAGCAAAAGTCCAATGGACACCTGAAGAACGCGCTTCGCGTGCAGCAACTTCACATGCTTTGCTGATCATGTCGGGGTTCCAGGTAGCAGCTTGACCGAGCGGAATGGGAAAAACCGTACGAAACCCGTGAATCACATCTCGGCCTATGATCAAGGGAATACCGAGTCGACTTTCTTCGACAGCGAGTCGCTGAAACTCGTTGATGGTGGCCACGTTGACTTCGTTAAGAATCGATCCCAACTGGCCGGAGCGAATCAATTCATAAAGTGCACTATCGGCGACGAGGTTCTTAGTATTGCCCGTGGGCTCGCCTCCAATCCCATTCGACTGGGTGAGTTGTCCGACTTTTTCCTTTAAAGTCATCTCTGCAAGAAGTGAACCGATGCGCTCTTCGAGCGGAACATCTTTATCTAACCAAGGATGTTGCTTGACCACAGATTCAGCAGCATTAGAAATACTACCGATAGTCAAGCAACAACCTAAATAAGCAAGAAAACAACAAAACCATCGATTACGGGACTGGATCCAATAATCGGTCAACTTATGGCAGAATTTCATTTGCTTCTCAAACTGAAAGAATTATTCCGTGTCGTATCGGTTTCAAATCAGTAACCGACAAGATTGTTGAAAGAAAAGACTTCGTAAACTTTCGCCAAAATGCAAATTGGCAGAAGTGCTCAACTTAGCAGTTAAGGGGATGCTTTTAAAGTGAGCCGTATTCTCTCAGAAATCTCCGAGCATTAAAAGCCTGCATGCTTCCTCGCTCAACTGCTGATATTTTTGAGCAGCTGCAGGCGCCATCAGATCGTCGCCGAAAGTAGGAATTAGACGTTGAATCGTAGACCTGCCCGGATCTTGCTCGAGCAAATGGGGCAGGCAGGTCTTTATCACATCAAGAATAATGGATACAGAAACTGATGCGCCAGGAGAGGCGCCAAGCAATGCGGACATTGATTTGTCGGCACTAGCTACGACCTCTGTTCCAAAGTGCACAATCCCGCTCTGGCCGTCTTCCTTTTTGATCGCTTGCACCCGAATTCCCGCGTCCTGCAGCTTCCAGTCTTCAGCCCTAGCCTCCGGATAAAAGGTACGCAACAAATCTAAACGAGAAGCCATGCTCTGAGTGCCTTGCTGGATCAGATACTTCACCAATGGAACATTGGTAAGACCAACCTTCAACAGTGGACCAAGATTGTTGGCCTTTAAAGAGAAAGGCAAGTCTGTCCAACTACCACCCTTGCTGAGAAACTTAGTGGTCCAGGCAGCAAATGGACCAAATAAGAGGCACTTTTTGCCGTCGATGACACGCGTATCTAAATGTGGAACAGCCATGGTCGGGGCTTCTTCTTGAGCTTGCCCATACACTTTGGCCTGATGCTGAGCTACGACTTCAGGATTTTCGCACACAAGCCACTGCCCTCCGACTGGAAATCCCCCGTAGCCGCGTATTTCGGGGATTTTTGCCTTCTGCAATAGAGGCAAGCTGCCTCCTCCTGCTCCAATGAAAACAAAACGAGCTTGGGTTGTGAGTCTACGGTTAGTATTCAAGTCCTTGACTTTAACGGTCCAACCGCAGGCAGATTGTTCGAGGTCGATGACTCGATGGCTCGTGGCAACATTGCAATCTGGCTGGGCACCGAACCACTGGATCAGCTTTCGGGAGATCACTCCAAAGTTGACATCCGTTCCAGCGTCAAGCTTAGTCGCTGCTACGGGCATTGGAGATCTTCCCTCAATCAATAGAGGTGCCCACTGGCGGATCGTCTCCCTGTCTGTCGTGAACTCCATTCCGCGAAAGAAATGATGTGCCGACATTGCCTCGTAACGGGCCCGTAGGAAATTGACCTGGTTCTCCCCGTAAACGAAACTGATATGAGGTACTGAGTTGATAAATTCGTGCGGGTTATCAACCATGCCATCGGCAACGGCATGAGCCCAGAATTGTTTGGATTGCTCAAATTGTTGAAAAATCTCAATCGCTTTGGAGACATCAACCGAGCCATCTGCACTCTGGTAAGGGGTATAGCTAAGTTCGCAGATTCCAGCATGCCCGGTACCGGCGTTGTTCCATCCATTTGATGCTTCCTGTGCCAGTTCTTCTGTAACTTCAAACAGCTGGATACTTAGATCCGGTTGCAATCGTTTCAGAAGCGCGCCTAGATTGGCCGACATGATGCCACTGCCAATCAGGACAACGTCTGGATTCTCAATAATTGTAGACTTATTCAACCGGTCCTCCCGGCCACTGGCAAGACATTGGACATAGCCACTTCCGTATCTACACCCGCTTTGTTCAAGGAGGTTAAGAAACTCGTATCAGTACCTTCATCAGTTATCACAACGTCGACACTCTGGATGCTACCTGAATAGGCCATTGATCTCACCCCAAACTTACTGTGGTCCGCCATCAAGAAGGTCCGACTCGAAAGCTGCATTAGGAGTCGCTTGATCGAGGCATGAGCGGTAGAAGTTTCGCTATACCCTCGCTCGAGATCAATGCCCTTACATGAGAAAAATGCCTTGTTGATGGAAAACTTCCGCAGAGACTCTTCGGCAATAGGGCCGAGAAAACAGACGGATTTTGCATCGAGTTCACCTCCCGTAGAAATCACCTGAATCTCAGGACGATCAACCAATAATCGGGCAGCTTCGAGCCCATAGGTAATAACCGTCAGCGGCATATTGGGCAGCAGACAAACCAATTCCAAGACTGTTGTAGAAGCGTCAAAGGCTACGACGTCGTTAGCCTCAATGTGAGAAAGAGCTTGATGAGCAATCCGCCGCTTCTCCATTGCCAGGGTGTTGCGGCGAACCGCGGAGGGAAGATCGAATCGCTGATTTCGAATACTCAAGGCACCACCATGAGTACGCGCCAAGCGTCCTTCATCGCTGAGCCTATCCAAGTCGCGGCGAATCGTCTCTTCTGCCACTCCAAATCGTTTTGCCAAAGCCGCCACTCTCACAGATCCGGCATCCTCCAATTCCGACAGTATTTCTACTCGCCGCTGCCGGGCCAGTGGGTTTTTCTTCGGTACAGGCATCACATTCCCACAAAAACAACGAAAAAACCTTGGCAACTCCCTTGACTATTGTTGTTATACATGGGAATATGCCCGATATCAATAACTTTTCACACATAAACACACATTTTTCAAATGACAGCAACAGCTACTAGCAGCAAATCACAAATCAACAATTTCTGGAACGAACAAGAAATAGCGGGTGCCTCAGGCGTCGAGCGCCTCGTAAAGAGATCCAATTGGCTGGGTGCCGATCAAAGAGTCACCAACACGGGTGGAGGAAACACCTCGTCTAAGTTGATCGAGATCGATCCTTTAACTGGGCAGGAAGTTGAAGTCCTTTGGGTGAAAGGATCGGGAGGAGATTTGCGTACCAGCAAGGCGGAAAACTTCTCCTCATTGTATTTGAGCAAGTTGCTCGGACTGCAACAAACATATCGTGCCCAGCCTGAACGTGGCCCCAAAACACCGGCAGAAGATGGCATGGTGGGATATTTTTCCCATTGCACGTTCAACTTGAATCCTCGTGCCAGCTCTATCGACACGCCACTACATGCATTCTTACCTGCTAAACACATTGACCACATGCATCCCAACTCGGTGATCTCCATCGCAGCAAGTCGCCGTAGCAAAGAGTTGACGCAAGAGATCTTTGGCGACAGTGTGGGTTGGGTCCCTTGGTTGCGACCTGGTTTTGAGCTTGGTCTGATGATGCAACGCGAAGTCGAAAAGAACCCTTCACTGCAGGGTCTTGTGATGTCGCAGCATGGGCTGATCAACTGGGCTGATGACGATCGCGAGTGCTATGAACTAACTTTGTCGCTAATCAACCGGGCCGCAGAGTACATCGAAGCAAAGGACAAGGGCGAGGCAACGTTTGGAGGCGAAAAGTATGCAGCTCTGGACCAGGAAAGCCGAGACGCGATTCTCGTCGGATTGCTGCCCTGGTTACGGGGTCAAATTTGCCAAGAAAAGCGTTTTGTCGGCACACTTCAGAGCGATCCATCGATACTTCGCTTCGTTAACTCACACGATGCCGCACGCCTCGCGGAGTTAGGAACTAGCTGCCCAGACCACTTCCTCCGCACTAAGATTAAACCGCTCTACGTAGACTGGAATCCTCAGAAAGAATCGACCGAAGAACTTAAGGAGAAACTTGCTGCTGGCCTGACCCAATATCGCCAAGATTACAAGGCCTATTACGAAGCGTGTAAGCACGAGAATTCGCCTGCAATGCGTGATCCCAACCCGACAGTGGTGCTCATCCCGGGGATTGGCATGATTGCCTGGGGCAAGAACAAAAGCGAATCGCGCGTCACGGCCGAATTCTACAATTGTGCTGTCGAAGTGATGCGTGGCGCCGAGGCAATGGATGAATACATTGCCCTACCACAGCAGGAAGCGTTCGATATCGAGTACTGGCTGCTCGAAGAGGCGAAGCTTCAACGCATGCCGCCCGAGAAGGAGTTGGCACGGAGCATTGTTCTGGTCGTTGGCGCGGGAGCCGGGATTGGCAAACAGGTCGCTCATCGACTTGCCAAAGAGGGAGCCCATGTGGTGTGTGCGGACTTGAACGCGGAGATGGCGCAAGCGACGGCCGATGAACTCACAGAAATTTATGGTCAAGGGATAGGTGTAGCTGGCACGGGAATCTCCGGTTGTGGCCCGGCGATTGGTGTTGGCGTGGATATTACTGATCGCGATTCCATTAAAGCAGCCCTCAAGCAGACGCTTTTGGCTTATGGTGGTCTGGATAATATTGTCGTCACAGCCGGTGTATTCTTGCCTCCGAGTCGTGAAGGAAAACTATCCGATAAGGCATGGCAACTCACATTCGATGTGAACGTACGGGGGAGTTACAACCTTGTTGATGAGGCGCGCCGCATTTTTGAAGAGCAAGGTCTGGAAGGTTCGATCGTCCTTACCACCAGTGTGAATGGGGTGGTCGGCAAGAAGGGTTCGGTGGCCTACGACACTTCAAAGGCCGCGGCGAATCACTTGGTGCGAGAATTGGCTATCGAATTGTCACCACTCGTGCGGGTCAATGCCATCGCACCAGCAACGGTGATAGAGGGTTCCACCATGTTTCCGCGAGATCGTGTGATCGCCTCCCTCACGAAGTATGAGATTCCTTTTGCAGAGTCGGAAACGGATGAACAGCTCTGCAGTAAGCTCGCGAACTTCTATGCCCAAAGAACTTTAACCAAACGCCCCATAACTCCTGCAGATCAAGCCGAAGCGGCTTTCTTTCTGCTGTCCCAAAAATCTAGTAAAACAACGGGTCAGATCATCAACGTCGACGGTGGTTTGCACGAAGCTTTTCTACGTTGAGAGACTTTTCATTCAATGTCACTTGCCCACTTAGCTATTGATCTTGGTGCCAGCTCTGGTCGCGCGATCGTAGGTTTATTGGAAGGGGACCCGCTCAAGCTTCGACTCGAAGAAGTCCACCGCTTTGAGCACTCATCCTGCCCTACGCCAGTCGGCCCTGTATGGGATCTCACAGGAATCTGGTTAAATGTCCTGAACGGCCTGCGTTCGGCAGACACGTGGTGTCGGGAAAACGGTGCTGAACTCAAGAGCGTGGGTGTCGATACCTGGGGAGTTGACTGGACCCTCTTGGGAGCAAGCGGCGAGGTGCTAGGGGTGCCCCATTGCTACCGAGACCCACAGAATGAAGCTGCTTGCCAACGTGTGCTCGATCAGCTTGGTGGATTCGACCATCTTTACCAGCGGACTGGTATCCAGTTGATGCCGTTCAACACGCTCTTTCAAGTTGCAGCACGGTTCGTGGCGGAACCGAAAATGTTCGATGCCGCCGCACGATTGGTATTTCTCCCCGATCTGCTGCACTACTGGCTTTCGGGTGAACTATCCACTGAGCGGTCCATCGCGTCGACAAGCAGCATGCTGGACGTCGAGACGGGACAATGGGACTTCGAGTTGTTGGAAAAACTTGGCGTTCCCACTCATATGCTTGGCCCCATCGTGGAACCGGGGACTGCAATAGGATGTCTCAGAGAAGAAATCGCCCAAGCAACAGGGGCACCTGATACGCTGCAAGTAATCCTCCCCGCGGCACACGATACAGCCTCCGCAGTGGCTGCAGTTCCAGCTACTGGTGATGCGAAGTGGGCCTATCTCTCCAGTGGAACCTGGTCGCTAGTCGGTGTGGAATTGGATAAGCCAATCACATCAAAGGCCGCCCTGAGCGTGCCGGTTACCAACGAACGTGGAGCAAGTGGAACGATTCGGCTGCTGAAAAACATCGGAGGACTTTGGCTGGTTCAAGAGCTACGGCGAGAACTTAGAGAACAAGGCCAATCAATCGAGTTTTCCGAAATGGTCCAGGAGGCACGCCAATCCCCAGCAGGACGCACGATTATCGATCCGAATTATGCGGAGTTTGCCTCACCCGGAAACATGGCAGATAAAATTCGCAAGTTTTCTCAGCAGACGAAGCAACCGAAACCTGAAACGACCGGGCAATTGGTGCGTTGCTGCTTGGAAAGCCTGGCTCTCTGCTATCAAGCAACGCTCGAGCAGCTTGAATCCGTGCTGGGTAATCCATTGGACGTGCTGCATATCGTTGGCGGGGGTACGCAAAATGAGTTGTTGAATGAGTTTGCAGCAGCGGCAGTCCAGCGCCCCGTCATTACTGGCCCCATCGAGGCAACTGCCATTGGGAACTTACTCGTCCAAGCAATGGGTTGTGGTGAATTGACCGGTCTGAAGCAATTGCGGCAGATTGTTGTTGACTCTTTTCCGCTTACTACTGCAAAGCCCGATCCGGCAACTCACTGGAAATCTTCACGCGAAAAGTTCGCTGAAATATCAGCTACTCTCCACTAATGTGAACTGAATATGTCGAATATTGACCAAGCTTACAAAATCGCCAAGGATCGGTTTGCTGAATGGGGCGTAAACACTGATGACGCCGTTAAACAACTTGCCAAGATTCCCATCTCAATCCAGTGTTGGCAAGGAGACGACGTCAGCGGATTTGAAAACCCCGACGGCGCGTTGACCGGCGGTATCGCCGTGACGGGTAATTACCCAGGCAAAGCACGAACTCCGGATCAATTGCGAAAAGACCTCGACCAAGCCATGGCCCTCATCCCAGGTACACACAGGTTGAATCTTCACGCCAGCTACGCCGACACCGGCGGCAAGAAAGTCGAACGCGATCAATTGCAACCCGTGCATTTTCAGAATTGGATCGACTGGGCCTCACAAAACAAAATTGGTCTTGATTTTAACCCTACCTATTTCTCACACGCTAAATCTGCGGATGGATTCACACTTTCGCATCAAGACAAAGGTATTCGAGAGTTTTGGATTGAGCACGGCATCTGTTGCCGCAAAATCGGTGCAGCGATGGGCAAGGCTCTCGAGAATCCCTGTATTACGAATTTCTGGATACCGGATGGATATAAAGACACACCAATCGACCGCAAGGGTCCTCGGGAGCGGTTGGCATCGTCGCTCGATGCGATCTTTACCGAGTCGATTGATCCATCGCTGAATCAAGACGCTGTTGAATGCAAACTGTTTGGGATTGGCTCTGAGAGTTACGTTGTAGGTTCCCACGAGTTTTATTTAGGTTATGCAGTCCGTAATAAGAAGCTGTTGTGCCTCGATGCTGGCCATTTTCACCCGACAGAAGTCATCTCGGATAAGATTTCGGCCGTACTTCAATGGGTCAATGAAATCCTACTGCATGTCAGTCGCGGAGTTCGGTGGGACAGCGACCATGTAGTAACGTTCACCGATGAACTGCAAGCGATCATGCAGGAAATTGTGCGTGGTGACTATCTCGAACGAGTACATATTGGTCTAGACTTCTTTGATGCGAGCATCAACCGCATTGCTGCCTGGGTGACGGGCACTCGGGCGACTAGCAGGGCATTGTTGCAAGCGATCCTTGAACCTAGCGAGCTACTCCGCAAGTGCGAGTCCGAAGGCAATCTCACTGCTCGACTGGCGATGCTCGAAGAGATCAAAAACCTTCCGGCAAATGCCGTGTGGGACTACTATTGCCTGACTAACGACGTCCCAGTCGGGCGCGCATGGCTAGATGAAGTGCAAACTTACGAAAAACAGGTACTCAGCAAACGCTGAAGAGTCATTTGAGGCGTAGTCAACTACTACGGGGAATTTATGGCAGATGACCAGTCGCAACCAACCGGCGAATTTGAGCGTGAACCGGTGCCGCAGCGATCCCTTCTAGGGTTTAAAAGCTTTATCGGTATGTATGCCGGCGAGCACTGCGCTGGGACGGAGCTGATGATTGGTCCCCTATTTGTGGCGGCGGGAGTGAGTGCGTATGACGTTGTGGTGGGCCTGCTCCTGGGAAATGCATTGGCGGTACTTAGCTGGATGCTGCTGACGGCTCCCATCGCCGTGCGTGCCCGACTGACTTTGTATTACCAGCTCGAAAAAATCTGCGGGCGCAATCTAGTCACACTTTACAACCTGGCAAACGGCGTGATGTTTTGTTTCTTAGCCGGGTCGATGATCACGGTTTCGGCAACGGCCCTGGGTGTGTGGCTCGATTTCCCTATGCCTGGGCTTAACGACATCTATCCGAACAGCGTTGGCTGGGTCTTGGCTGTGTTGGCCGTGGGAACAGTTATCTCCGTCGTTGCCGCGTATGGCTACGAAATGGTATCGCGGATCGCGAATATAGCCGCCCCTTGGATGGTATTGGTATTCCTTGCGTTTGGACTGGTCGGTCTGAAAGAGTTCATTACCGCCACGGACTCGAAAATTCATTCGATTAGCGATCTCTGGCTATTGGCGCAGACCTCGATTTGGAAAGGAGGCGAGCCTTTAGAAGGTCAAGTGAAGTTTACCTTCTGGCATGTGACTTTCTTCGCCTGGTTTTGCAATATGGCTATGCACATTGGCATGAGCGATCTATCAGTCTTTCGATTTGCCAGACATTCCTGGTATGGTATTTCAACTGCCGCCGGGATGTATGTCGGTCATTTCATGGCCTGGCTTTCCGCCTCTGTGCTGTATGCTTTGCAACTCCACCATGACCCCACTAACACGGATGTTCTGCCGGGCCCGTTGGCATACAAAGCCTGCGGTATCGCGGGGCTGATTTGTGTGATCATCGCTGGTTGGACCACCGCCAATCCAACGATCTATCGTGCAGGGCTCGCGTTTCAGGCCATCATTCCCAAAAGTTCTCGCTTTGCAGTAACTTTATTTACAGGTGCAATTGCTACTTTGGCCGGTATGTTTCCCGCTATCGCCATGCAACTCCTGGGATTTGTCGCTTTGTACGGCTTGTTGCTCATGCCCATGGGAGCAGTTGTGTTTGCGGACTTTTGGTTGCTGAAACGATTCGGATTGCAGTCCTCCTACGCGGAACAAAGCGGACTCTCTTTCAATTGGGCAGCAGCGCTCACTTGGTTTATCACCCTTGGTATTTGTCTTGCTCTGGTGAAGTCGGGTATTGAAATCAATGGATTTCAGCCTTTTCAAATCTGGTTCGTCGCCCTTCCGGGATGGTTTGTCGCCACATTTCTATATATCGGGCTAAGTAAGCTGACTCAGCAGTCGCCAGCAATAGACAATTAATTCGGTGTTATTTGTAAGTTTTCAGAAAGTTATTCCCATGAGAAGAATTCTTCAGCTAATCTCAGCAGTCGCTTTGGTAGCAACCATTTTACCAGCCATGCTTTTTCTCCTCGGCAGAGTGGATCTCGAACAAGTCAAGTGGCTCATGCTGCTGGCCACAATCGTGTGGTTTGCATCTACGCCCTTTTGGATGGGTCGTCCAACTGAAGTGAAAGACGAAATCGACGTCCCATAATCGGGAGGGCATTTTTCTATAGATTTAGCGCAGATCAATTTAATATGAGAGAAGGCGAGCTTGTAGTTGGAGACTTATGACATATCTGACCGACCCAGACTATTTCGTGGGTTTATTTGATGCCATAGAATGGCAGCTTAGCTTGCCGATCTCTGAATAACATTCCCCAGTATTGTTAACCCTTTCAAAAAGTGCAGGTTTTCTACCATGGCCAATTCTTCAGACAAACGCTTTGCGATTGGCGTCGATTATGGCACGAATAGCGTGAGGGCGTTGATCGTCGACCTCGAGAATGGTGCAGAAATCGCCACTGCGGTTTTTGACTATCCTAGTGGCGAAGCGGGCATATTGCTCGATCCCAAGGATCCCAATCTGGCTCGCCAGAATCCGGCTGATTACATCGAAGGATTTTATCAGTCAGTGGGCACCGCAGTTCGCGACGCTGCAAAGATTCCAGGTTTCGCTCCTGATCGAGTGGTTGGTATTGGTGTGGATACAACAGGCTCCACTCCGATTCCAGTCAATAAAGAGGGAGTGGCTCTGGGAACGCTCTCTGAATTCAAGAACACGCTCTCCGCCCATGCCTGGCTGTGGAAAGATCACACCTCACACGCCGAAGCACAAGAAATTACTCGTGCTGCAACAGAGGGAGGATTTCCCTATTTGGCCAAATGTGGTGGCACCTATTCGTCCGAGTGGTATTGGTCGAAAATTCTCCACTGTCTGCGAACGGCTCCAGAAGTGGCCAAGGCAACTTACTCCTGGGTAGAACTGGCCGATTTTGTTCCGGCTTTTATCACGGGTAACACGAATCCTGATTCGCTTGCGAGAAGCATCTGTGCTGCCGGGCATAAGGCGATGTATCATACCGATTGGGATGGATTGCCTAGTGCGAAGTTTCTCGACTCACTCGAGCCAGGACTATCTAGATTTCGTTACACGACACCGGCAGTCGCCTCGAATCACCCGGCAGGCAAACTCACAGCGGAGGTCGCTGATAAGGTCGGCCTTTCGGCGGGCATTCCCGTGGCGGTCGGTGCGTTCGATGCCCACATGGGAGCCGTCGGTGCCGGTTGCGGCCAAGGTATCCTTGTAAAAATCATGGGTACGAGTACGTGCGATTGCATGCCCGCCCCACTATCGGAAAAACTGCCCGACGTGCCCGGGCTCTGTGGCATAGTTCCCGAATCAATCATGCCGGGGATGTATGGCCTGGAAGCAGGTCAATCGGCAGTCGGCGATATTTTCAATTGGTTCGTTAAGCAGCTGACCCCAGCGAAATATGGCAGCGATGCCCACGCAAAACTTACCGAAGAAGCCGCTCAAGTGAAGCCGGGGGAGTCGGGACTGGTGGCGCTGGATTGGAACAATGGTAATCGCACCGTGCTGGTTGATCCACTGCTGACGGGCCTCTTGGTTGGACAGACCCTGCATACGACTGCCGCCGAAGTTTATCGAGCCCTGGTTGAAGCGACCGCTTTTGGAGCGTTGACGATCATCAACCGGTTTGAGGAATATGGCGTCAAAGTCGAACAGGTGATCAATTGCGGGGGCATCGCCGAGAAGAATCCGATGGTTATGCAGATCTATGCCGACGTCTGCAATCGACCAATGAGCATCAGCCGTTCGGCCCAAACCTGTGCATTGGGTGCGGCGATTTTCGGTGCGGTAGCAGCAGATGCCTATCCATCTGTCGAAGCTGCCCAAGAGAAAATGACAGGCATCAAAGAAACAATCTACGAACCGATTCCCGAAAATGTTACCGTGTATCAAGAACTTTTTAAGATTTACAGCACACTTCACGACGCCTTTGGCACGGAGAACTACTCCGGTTCACTTTCCCACGTGATGAAAGAGTTGATCGCGATTCGCAACCGAGTCCGCAAAGGATCGTCTGATGCTTGACAAACTTAAAGAGCAGGTCTGCCAGGCCAATCTCGATCTGGTCGCACATGGCCTGGTGACACTCACCTGGGGAAACGCCAGCGGAATAAGCGAAGACCGTCAGCATGTAGTAATCAAAGCCAGCGGAGTTCGTTACGACGAGATGCAACCTGAGCATATGGTAGTCGTCGATCTTGAAGGCAATGTGGTTGAAGGAAACTTGCGACCCTCCAGTGATACGCCGACCCACGTGCTGTTGTATCGCAACTTCAACACAATCGGCGGCATCACGCACACCCACAGCCAACATGCGACCATTTTTGCACAAGCACGGCTAGAGATCCCCTGTCTCGGAACAACACATGCGGACCACTTTTACGGTTCGGTCCCAGTCACCCGACCTCTTACCGAGGAAGAAGTCTCTGAGGCATATGAATTGAACACCGGTCAGGTGATCGTCGAGCGGTTTGCCGAACTCGATCCGGTCGCCATGCCTGCTGTCTTAGTTGCAGGACATGCCCCTTTCGCCTGGGGGCCGACGGTGGCCAAATCGGTGGAGAATGCCGTTGCACTCGAAGCCGTTGCCGAAATGGCCCTGGGGGTCCGGCAACTTGTTGCCGATCCAATGCCATTGGAATCTTATGTCCTGGACAAACATTTTCTGCGCAAGCATGGGCCGGACGCGTATTACGGTCAGGTCCCCGATCGAAATAAATAGGACTCACCCAAATGATCGATCTCAAGAAATACGAAGTATGGTTCCTCACCGGCAGCCAACATCTTTACGGAGAGGAAACCCTGTGCGAGGTGGACAACCACGCCCAAAAAGTGGCCCAAGGATTGGAAGAGTCCTCTGAAGTCCCAGTTCGCGTAGTTCACAAGCCGGTTCTTAAGAGCCCCGATGAGATTCTCGCTGTCTGTCAAGCGGCCAACAGCGAGCCGAATTGTATCGGGCTCGTCTGCTGGATGCACACTTTTTCGCCGGCGAAGATGTGGATTGCAGGGCTCAAAGTGCTCAAGAAGCCTCTTCTTCATCTCCATACCCAGTTCAATCGTGAGATTCCCTGGTCGACGATCGACATGGATTTCATGAACACCAACCAGTCGGCCCATGGAGGGCGTGAGTTTGGGTTCATTTGTAGCCGGATGCGGCTCTCCCGAAAAGTGGTCGTTGGTCATTGGCAGGAGGAACGCGTGCAACGGGACGTCGGCGTGTGGACCCGTGCCGCTGCGGCCCGGGCCGACGCACAAACGGCCAAGATCGCCCGGATTGGTGACAACATGCGAGAGGTCGCTGTCACCGAAGGTGACAAGGTCGCGGCCCAGATGCAGCTTGGTTATTCGGTCAACGGCTATGGGTTGGGTGATGTAGTCAAGCACGTCAACGAAGTCGCCGAAAGTGCCGTGGACCAACTCTGTCGAGAATACGACGAGACCTACGAAATGGCGGCGGAGCTAAGGGGTGATCGCCGTGAGTCGCTCCGCGATGCCGCCCGCATTGAACTCGGTCTGAGAGCATTTCTGACCGAAGGAGGTTTTGTTGGATTCACTGATACTTTTGAAAATCTACACGGCTTGAAACAATTGCCGGGGTTACCGGTACAGCGGTTGATGAACGACGGCTACGGCTTTGGTGCCGAGGGAGACTGGAAAGCGGCTGCAATAACACGCGCTGCCAAGGTCATGGCAACTGGCCTGAAGGGGGGCACGTCCTTCATGGAAGATTACACTTACCATCTCACCGGCGAAGAAGCCACTTGCCTCGGTGCCCACATGCTGGAGATTTGTCCCTCGATCGCTGCCGGAAAACCTTCGTGTGAGATTCACCCCCTGGGGATCGGTGGCAAAGAGGACCCCGTCCGATTGGTATTCGACACTCCACCCGGACCTGCAGTTAATGTGACCATAGTAGACATGGGCAACCGGTTCCGGATGGTTCTCAACCAAGTGGAAGTGATCCCCCCACCTCAAAAGTTGGAAAAGCTGCCGGTGGCACGTGCGCTTTGGAAGCCGCTCCCCAACCTGAACGTCGCAGCCGCTGCCTGGATTCTTGCTGGCGGGTCGCACCATCCCACTTTCAGCCAGGCGCTCTCAACCGAGCATTTCGAAGACTTTGCCGAGATTCTCGGCGTAGAACTCTTGGTGATCGACAATGATACCAAGATTCGGGAGTTCAAGAATGAAATTCGTTGGAATGATGTTTAATTGCGTATTCCATGACTATCAGTTAGGATTCGACCAACATAATATGGGGTTTTTAAGAGAATAAACTGGGAATGTCTTGTCATCTCGCCAGGGCGAATCACCTGCGGAGCCCCTAGGGGAACCACTAAAGTGCCGCTTTTCCTAAAAAAAGGTATCCCACCTGAGTAGTTGTTTCGTTCACGCGCAGAGTAATCCCAAGTTGATTCAAAAGTAGTATTTTTGGAAAGCGAGAATTATGGAATCCTTGGATTGGGTAATCATCGCCGCATATTTTATATTGCTATTGGGTATTACCTGGTGGGTCATCTTAAGGAATAAGGACACTTCTGCGGATTATTTTCTAGCTGGGCACAGTCTTGGCTGGTTTATCGTCGGGGCGTCAATTTTCGCCTCAAATATTGGCTCGGAACATTTGGTGGGTCTTGCCGGTTCAGGTGCCTCCGATGGAGTGGCAATGGCCCATTATGAACTCCATGCCTGGTGTCTCTTGGTACTGGGGTGGGTCATGGTGCCGTTCTATGCTCGCTCAGGCGTGTTTACCATGCCAGAGTTCTTGGAAAAACGCTTCTCGCCATCATCACGCTATGTTTTGTCGATCATCTCTTTAGTTGCCTATGTCGTAACGAAAATCGCCGTCGGAATCTTCGCCGGAGGCATCGTGTTTTCTGTCCTGCTGCCTGATATGGAATTCGCAGGGCTCGACAGCTTCTGGATCGGATCCATCTTGGTGTTGTTGATCACTGGTTTTTACACCACCATCGGTGGTTTCCGTGCCGTAGCATACACCGAAACTGTCCAGACGGTGATTCTCATCATTGGTTCAGCGCTTGTCACTTACTATGGTCTCGAAGCTATCGGGGGCTGGAACGAACTCCGCGATACAATCGGCAACGACAAGTTCAATCTATGGAAACCACTTGTTCCCGCGGGAATCGAAGGCACCTGGGCTCCAGTGGAAGTCGTCAACGAAAGTGGCGAAATCGTAAAGAAGGCGTGGTATTTTGATTTTGAAGGGCACTACCCTTGGCTGGGCATGTTGTTCTGTGCCCCAATTATCGGACTCTGGTACTGGTGTACCGATCAATACATCGTTCAGCGGGCACTCGGTGCCCCAAATGAAACCGAGGCACGACGCGGCAGCATCTTTGCCGGGTGTTTAAAACTACTGCCTGTATTCATTTTCATCGTACCTGGCATGATTTGCTGGGGACTTATCTTGAAATCGAATGATACGGTCGCAATGGAAGAAAACCCTGTGTTGGCAAAGTTGGATTTTAGTGAAATGCTCGTTCCATCTGAGTCTGGCCCACCAAAAATTTCAGAGAGCGGTAAGGCGTTTCCCTTGATGGTCAAGAATGTGCTGCCTACCGGAGTGCGTGGCATCGTCGTGGCCGGATTGTTATCGGCCCTGATGAGTTCGTTGGCAGGCGTTTTTAATGCTTGTTCAACGCTCTTTACGATGGACCTTTACAGCAAATATCGTCCTCAGGCTTCCGAATCTCAGTTGGTCAGGATAGGCAGAAATGCCACAGTGGTGATGGTACTGATCGGCCTGGCGTGGATCCCGGTCATCAAAGGCTCGCGGGGACTTTACGACTATTTGCAATCAGTTCAGGGATATCTCGCCCCACCGATTTTCGTCGTGTTTTTCCTGGGCATTTTTTGGAAACGACTGAATGCCAAGGGATGTCTGGCCGCATTGATTGTCGGATTTGCCTTAGGAATCTTTCGGCTGGCTGTAGACACACCTATCAAGTTCGATCCCACATTCAGCTATACAGAGGGATCGTTTTTCTGGATTGTCAATAAAATCTACTTTCAATACTTCAGTTTGTTGATCTTCCTGATCTGTTCGATCGCAATGATTGTGGTGAGCTATCTCACGAGTGAACCCGACTACGGCAGAATTAGCGGCCTGACATACGGCACGATTACAGATGAACAGCGTGTGCAAACACGCAATAGCTGGCATGCAATCGATTTGATCATGTCGATTGGACTACTCGCGGCAATCATCGCGGCCTATATCTACTTCCGTGGATAGCACGAAAAAGGCTGGCCACAAAGTTGGCCAGCCTATTCATGGTAAATCACACTTGCTCGCGTCGTGCAAACAATTCTCTTCAAACCAATCGCTTACGTCCAATGACTAATGCCATTGCACCAAAGCCAAGCAACAGTGCCGAAGCCGGTTCGGGAACGACCGAAATCTGTGTAAAAACAACGTTCGTGCCTTGAAGCGAGCTGGGGACGACGACTGAAAACGCGCCGAGTTGCTTGGGGGCTGATTCGCTGGTGATAAGGTGTACGCCTTCGGCAATCAAATCCCGAGCCATGCGAATGGTAAGTTCGCTCTGAGTTGACCCGTCACCTTGACGCACCTGCAGGAGTCCATCGCCATTGATTTCCGTAACGCCTAGGAAATCGTCAATGGTCGTGATATTAAAATGGTATTCTTGAGTTCGCACAATTCCGCCGTTGATGGTCAACTTTGGACCCGAAAAAGTGTTGGAGTCGAAATCAAAACGCATCTTATCCGCCACTTCCATAAGTCCGCTGTCCACCGTAATAGCAGTGTCATCAAAAAAGAAGAAATCATCGTCAGCAATAATGGTACCGCCGTCTACATTCAAGATAGCGTTGCCAGACGTTACTAAGCGATCGCCGACATTGATTTGACCACCTGTCATGACGAGAGAGCCGCCGGCATTGATGAAGAAATCATCTCCGGTACTCGCCAAGCCGCTACTCATGGTCATAGAACCAACTGAACCATTGCTGATCGTGATGTCGTCACCCGCGACTAGCGTTCCACCAGATATGTTCAAGCTACCCGTATTGGCATTGGTGCCGTCACTTCCGACATTCACGTCTCTACCAGTGAGATCTCCACTGCTGATGCTCAGCGAGCCCGCACCAGCGGCGGTACCAACATTCACGTCCAAAGCGGTTTGGCCAGCTGAGCTAACTACGACACCCGTCAATGGAATGTCCGCAGAAGTTACGTTGTTGGGAGGAGTGGCCGGATCGCCACTAATGGGGTTACCAAAGGGATCGGTCTTTTGCTCCCAGTTGGCTGCATCGCTCCAGGAGGTGCCATTACCTCCTCCATCAAATTCATAGAGGCCAAGCAATTGGCCATAGCTGGCGGTCGTCATGAGACCGCACAAACAAAAGTAGAAAGAAGCTAAGCGAACAATTGTCCTAAACATTAGCATGTCTCCTCTAAGATAAGTGAAGGAAGTGATCCTACAAAAAAACCATATTCCTAAAATTAGTATAAACTCTTTACGAGCAAATTGAAAGTTTTTTTATTGTTCTTGAGCATATTCATCATTTAATTCCTGACTGGCCCTAGTTGCAAAGGCATTGTAAGGAATTGGAGAAATATCTTCCGAAATGAATTCCACATGGCCATCAGCAAAAAAGAAATTCGCTCCTCGTGAGTGCCGACTACCAAATGCGCACGCTGCGAAGTAGGGTCTGTCAGGGGGGACTCTCTTGCGATGCATCTTGACGAAATCCACGAAATCCGGTCCCGCTGGTGTATTTACAGGATTATCCGTCGTACGCATTCCATCCAAATGACGGACGGCAGAAGACCAAATGTTGCTACTGTCGATTGAGTGACTATCCAATGTCTCTCCGCCAAAAAAAGTCTGGCTAGTTCCATCTTCAATCTCTCGCAATTCGATTTCACGAATGTAGAAAAACAGACCAGAATTATCCGTTTTCACTCCAAAGAAATCCCTGCCCCAACTAGGACCTCGATGTCCCATGTTGAGGACATAGTCTCCAGTGGCGGGACGAAACTCCGCATTTTCATAAACAAGAGAATCGCTCACAGGTTCTGAACCCGCACTAGGACAAACGAACATATCTGGCCGCGTGTTGAGCGCTTGCTGAATCTGTAGAGTTGCCCAAGAGGTAAAAGAGTCCGCTTCTTCAGAAGAGGCCCCGATTGGCCAGATGATCCTGTTTTGGCCGCTTAGATCAAGCATGTCATGAATTGCTTGTTGCTCTAAATAGGGGAGTATCTTTACAAACGCACTCATTGAGGAGCGCAGAATGCTTGAATCGGGTTCACAGCCACGCACCGAAGGCTGGATCGCGCCGTCGCAGCCATGACGCCCAGCGGGTAAGTTTCCGTTCGCTCCTTCATAGTTTAGAAGCGCCAAAGCAATCTGCTTTTGATTGTTCACACATTGAGTTCGCCGAGCAGCTTCGCGTGCAGCTTGGACTGCCGGCAGAAGAAGCGCCACGAGCACACCAATAATCGCAATCACGACCAACAGTTCTACCAAAGTAAAACCCGCGTCTTTGCGTCGAAGCAATTTCACTCCACTGGCAATCCAGCTCATCCGATCTCTCCCTAAAAGTCTCCAGGCTCGTCGAGTTGATTTTTCTCGATAGGGCCTTAACTATCTGATGATATCCTCCAAGGGTCCTCGTGCTTATCAACAATCTTAAAATAATTGATCAAAGTTATTCTTAGTCATCTGAGCCGTTCCACAAAAGGTTCTCCACCATCCCATGTTAGGTTAATCACAAGTGAATCCGTCGGCTCGGAAATACTTTGTGTCAAATCGGATGTTGTGTAGCGAAAGTATTTCTTTGGTGCATGCCACATTCTTTTTTTTGCGCTGAGTTCCTCTGATCCATCGACCTCTACCTTAAACTCGCCAGGTATAACCCCATCATGCTTCTCGTAAGTGGAAAGTATGAAACGACCCTGCTCATCGAGTCTGGCGGCTGCTTGACGTCCCACTTCGGGTACGAACCGAATAAAACCATAGGACAGCGGCTGTCCGTCAATCAACACCTGCCCCGACACAGCCAGGCGACTTGGGCGACCGTCACTGCAACCAATCGCTGGCAGCAACAACAACGCCGTTAGACCGATTCTAAATGTGAGAAACTGCTCAACGTTTCTCAGATGATGGGACACACAACGCATATTGTAAATTATTCGCAAATCCTGCAGTAAAGCTGGAAAAACTAGTTTGTTATCTAAATTGTCAAGACTCTCTTAGCACGAATTAGTGGCGCAAAGCCAAGGAATAATAACATGAGCATACCCGATGCCGGCTCGGGAACCGCGGCCACTGCGGTGAGAGGCGGTGCGTTATAGTTTCCTTGCCAGTCAGCTAGGTCAGCGGGTGAAACAGAAACCCCTGGTGTTCCATTGGGTGAGTCACCCCGCTGCCAATGCAGAAAATCACGGCCGTCCACATCGCCGTCGTTGTCGAAGTCACCCAGCAGACCCGGTGACCCACTCGACACTTGAGTGTAATCGGTCCCACCCACATCCACGACGGATACTGTCAAAGGTGAACCACCACTGGTTGTGAAAATTCCACTGGTAATCAAGCCCTGCACAGCCGAAACACTCTCTTGAGCGTTTTTGAATTGCAAAAGGCCATTCCCGTTGATTTCAATGGTCCCTGTGCTGACAGCTTCATTGAAACTGCCTGCTCTAAGGATTCCACCATCCACCACAACCGACCCTTGCACCCGAAGGGCATTATTCGCTTGGAGTAACCCACTCATAATGTTGACAGTCACATTTGGTGTCTGCGTAACGTTGGAATCGGTAAACCCAAGGTTTGCTGCGTTAGCTACCATTATCGTGCCGCCATCAAGATCGAGCGAAGAGTTACGATACATCCGTATGTCACTACCCACGTTGATCGTACCGGCAGTCATGTTCAAATTGCTGCCAGCGTCAAACGTCCAGTCGAAAGATAAATCTGCACGGGTATTTACCACACCCCCACTCATATTCATTTGACCTTTTGAGCCACTACCAATCCACAAAGTATCCGTTGTGACCGTGCCGTCAATTAGATTGAAGGTTCCAGGATGGCGGTTCTCAGGAATAGCAACATCGGCAGCACCAACACGCAATCTCCTATTACATGTAAACGGAGACATCGTACAACTGTCTGCAGTGGTCAGTGTGCCTCCTGTCATAGTCAACAAGCCCTCGCCACCAAAGCGGGCAATGCGAACTTCAAATGCTTCGGCGACGTCACCCGGGCCGATGACTGGAGCATTCACACCAAAAGTAGAGGTCTCTATCTCAACTCGGGTACCGAGATCTGGTATCGGTGGTCCAAAGGGAGGAAGCGGGTCGGCTCCTGAATCGCTCCAGTTTTCGCTTGTCATCCAATCGGTGGGATCCGCAGGTTGTGGATCCATATCTGCTACACCGTCAAAATCGTAGGTCTCATCTTCCTGGCCCAAAACCTGTTGGGAGAATGCAAGATAAGAGAGCACGACCAGCAAAGTGACAACTGAAAGTTTCCAATGCATGTGCCTCAACTCCCTAGTATTCACAAGTAGAAGAATTCAAAGGACGAGCTAAATCCCATGGGATTGGTCTTAGACATTATAAAACTAATAAGAGAAATTTGCAACGAGAACGCGTATTCATGCGAATTACTGGTATCTTGCGTCCGAAGTTAGTTAAGTCTCTTGCATATTAGCAATTCTCATTCCAGTAGGATATTCTTCCTAATAAGCCGATGCAGTTCTTCTGTTTTGACCACTCTTTAGCAGACAACATTCACTGGTTATAGAAGCCCGTATAAGAAATTGAATTTATGATAGGATACGGCTAAACAATAATAATCGAGCTTCAAACCCTAATGCCATTTTTTGACTATCACTAATTCACGATTCTTGCTCACGATGCATGGTTTGGTGGAACTAGTATGAACCCCATAAACCGACGAGCATTCCTTGCAGCTGCCACCACGGTTGGTGTAACTACATTCTCAAGCAATATCAGGGCAGCGCAAACACAAGATATTCGAGTTGCCGTAATTGGAGTGAGAAGCAGAGGCAATGAGCATCTACAAGCTCTTGGCAATAATGTTGTAGCAATCTGCGACGTGGATGAAACAATCCTCCACGAGCGGAGCGAACTAGCAGAGCAGAAGTTTGGGCGAAGTATTGAAAGATTTGTCGATTATCGCCGCTTGTTAGACGAGGCTGACATTGATGCAGTTTCTATTGCAACGCCGAATCATACGCACGCGCTCATCGCCATCGCAGCAATTCAAGCTGGTATAGACGTCTACGTAGAAAAGCCTATCAGTCATGATGTCTGGGAGGGGCAACAACTTGTCGCAGCCGCCAGGCAATACGGGAGAATCGTTCAATCTGGGACGCAGGCCAGGTCAAGTTCAGCCATTGCTGAAGCCGTGGAATGGATTCAGCAGGGTGGCTTGGGAAAAATCATCTATGCCGTGGGTACCTGCTACAAGCCCAGAATGAGCATTGGAAAGCTCAGCAGTCCCCTCACCATTCCGAAGTCTCTTCACTACGACCTCTGGTGTGGACCTGCCAAAATGCAAGAGATTTTCCGTCCGGAACTGCATTACGACTGGCATTGGGACTTCAATACTGGAAACGGTGATATTGGCAATCAAGGAATCCACCAGGTGGATATCGCGAGATGGTTCCTGGGAGAAGATCAACTCCCACCGCGAGTCCTCAGTATTGGAGGAAGATTCGGCTATGACGATGCGGGAAATACTCCTAACACTCAAATCGCTTATTTCGACTATGCCAAAGCACCACTCTTGTTCGAGACGCGCGGATTACCGCGTTCCCAGCAGGCACAATCTGATTGGAAGAGTTCGATGGACGCTTATCGAGGAAGCAAAATTGGGGTTGTGATTCAATGCGAACAGGGCCATGTCCTCGTACCTAGTTATCATGAGGCAATCGCTATCGACCGTGATGGTCGGGAAGTGAAACACTGGAAACAATCCAATGATCATTTTGCAAACTGGCTCGATGCCGTCGCGAGACAAGATCAAACCGTGCTTACAGGTGATATTCAACAAGGACACATTAGTAGTGCGCTATGTCACCTGGCCGGAATCTCTCATCGAGTAGGCGAAGCATCGAGTCCAGACGCGGTCGCCGAGCAATTCATCGGCAATGAATTGTTGGCAAACTCCTTTGATCGTTTGGTTGGGCATCTTCGTGCGAACAACGTTCCTCTAAACGACAACAACACAAAATTGCGTATGGGAAAATGGCTTGAGCTTGATCCGGCCGGAACAGAAGTGATCAACAATTCTGAGGCAACAGCCATGCTGCGGCCTCCGTCGCGGCCACCTTTTGTGATTCCTGAAGTAACCTAGCTCGAGTTTCAAGACGTAGCCGAAATCCAGTCTTGTTGACTGTCTGTAAAATTAGTCGCCCCCAACTGGCTTGCTGAGGGATGTGAGTTCAATTTCCATCAATCTCTGAGCAGGCAACTCGACCGAAATCCGCTGTCCTCGGTTTTCGATCTTTACAGACTCCTCCTTAACCAGTGAGCCCGGAACCTTCGTTTGCAAGAGATACTCACCAGGTCGAGCTTGCCAGACCCGCATTACAATCGTTTGCTTCTTGTTGCCGTGAGAGAACAGTTGAGCTTTCAATCCTGTCTCATGCGTGTCAGTCACCAGTGCGGTGAAATGTTCGTCCGTTTGCTCCCACGAGACAGAGAAATAGGGTGAGGTGTTGTTCTGAATGTTGTCTCCGGTCAGCATCCCTTTGAGCGTTTCCCATTCGGCTACATAAACTCTATCGGTGTAGTAGGCTTCACTTGTCTTGAGTGGTGTATTGTAACGTAAATCGTCCAGGAGAGACGTCAGTCCTTTGGTCAGAAAATCTTCGTCCCCACTTATGCGATATTTGCCATAGGGAGAGCCATAACGCATGATAAGTTCATCAAATTCTTTGTTATTAGAGACAAACCTCCACTGTTCAATGACGTCCCAAAAATGGTCACACTTCTTCAATATTTGAGCTGCCCAGGCAGGAGAGCCTTCGGCAGGGATTGAATCGGTGTTTTCACGCTCATGCGATAGGATGAGATCCAGGGTAAGCAACAAAGGTTGCAAAAGTCGCTCGTCTCTTGTCAACAAGTAAGTAAACAGAAATTGATCGAGAAGCAGGCTTCCTGCTGAGTGGTCCCAATCGAAGTATTTCCAGTACATGTTTGCTTCATACCAGTTTTCCCCATCTCCGTTGATGGATTCGTCTGCAAAACGGATTGAAGCTGGCAGAATTCCGAGTGGCTTTCCCTTTTCGGTGTTCATTGCAACAGAAATCCACGCCAAGGACCATTCGTGGAGAGCGGATATGACTTCAGGATCGGGCCTGCGCCACACTAAATATCGAACTGCCATCACAGCACGGCAGTTTAACTCCACGTCGCGTCCTTTGGGTTCTGTCGGCACTAAGTCCGTGGCGCTGAACCAGGAAGATCGAAAAAAGCGGTTGCCACGGGGAGTCATACCAGTCCATAGATTTCGAAAATGATCGGCGGAAGGCTGCAAACGATCCAAATACTTTGGATCATCAAAATAAACAGACATCAATGGGGCCGTATCGGCGATAAATTCGGAGGCATGCTCCACGTCGGCCAATTTTCGTGCATAGCCACGTTCAACATGCTTGCTCTGCCACACTCCATCTGCCAATCGTTTCCAACCTTGCAATGCGATAGAATCGCCAATGAGACAGAGGGGCGGCCACCACCTGAGCATTTCTACATCATCTCCAAATTTGCCTCCAAGCTCCCCATTGGCTAGTTGACGCTGTGTAGTCCACCAGCGAACCAGCATTCGCAATCGGCATAAAGCTTCGTGCTGCAACAACGACCAGGCAGGAGCTGCAGATGATGATTCCATGCAATCACATTCGTCTTCTATATCAACTTGCTTACCGCCATACATCGCTACTAGCTCGTCTGCATGATAGTGTTGATAGAGTAGTTCTAAGTCGCGAGCAGCGTTAGCAATTATTTCGCTTCCCCCGCGCTCCTTGCCGAGCCAGTAGAGCATTCGACCGCGCAAAAAGCGGCCTCGATCCAACACGGGGTAGCCGACTTTCCTTTCTCCAGCAAGCAGTGCATCCAATAGCATGATCGCCTGGTGATGCCGCTCAAACATGCTGAGATCGGTTTCTTCCTCCGCCCAGTCCCAGCCGCGCATGTGATAGTATTTCTCCGCTTCAATCAATAACTCAATCCGCTCGTGCCAGAGGGCGAAAAAGCTATCCGTCGGATTGGCAAGAGCACCTGCCATAGCCACCTGTTTCAACGATTGCAGCGACGGGGGACGGTACAGATCAACCGTCGAATTAAGCATTGTCAAAAAACTCTGCTGGTCAGGTGTGATCTCATCCACCCGTCTTAACAGGGAAATACCAAGAAGCCGAATTTCTGATCCTCGACTGTTCAGCTTGAGAATCAAGCCATCACCGTCTACAGAGGCACTCGTTGCAAAGATACGATAGAGCTTCGGCAAGCCCTTGCCTGGCTCCGCAGGGGGTGGAAACACTTGCCAGTCGATTGGCACCAGCTTTCCTTGAACAAATACCTGTAGCAAATTGCTGTCGATTTCCGCAATTTCCAGCCAGACAAAGACTTCCCACGTTCCGACACCAGCATCAACTCTAAATTCAAGTGATTTTCCAGATACTCCATCTATCGTAAATGGGGAACGTGAGGGAGTCAGATCGGTTCGTTGGAATGAATCTGAAGGCGGTATCAACCAACCGAAACCCGTTGATGTCTTGTAAAGAGAATCTTCGTTTAGAGCGATCGATCGAGACGCCTGCAATGAGCCCTCAGGGCCAGCATCAAATCTTATAACACTCGAATCCGAAATCGAACCTGTCGCATCACAAGTAAAGCTGCCGAGAACCACGCAGCACACAAGAATGCGCGCCCATTTAGTCTCACTCTTTAAAAGTACACTGTACAAATGCTGGACCTATTCGTTCGAATCGCGGGTTTTTGAGGGACTCATTGGAGTTCGCCACTGAAACGTTGCTAAAAGCTTTTCCCTAGAATGGCTTTGCATCATAGCACATGAGCGTTTACAGCAAATGAACCCTCTAATTAATCTATTACTCTTTTGAAGCCAACCTCAGCATAATATGTTAATCTGAAAAGTACTTGTGATTTGGCTTCCCAAACGCAAAAATCAGATATCTAACACTGTCAGTCAAATACCGGAGTACTTCGTCTTGAAAAACAACCGTTCACGTCGTAGCTTTTTACAGCAATGTGCAACCTCTGCCCTGGTTCTGACCGGCGCTCAACGATTTTCCGAAAATGCAATGGCAATTGAGCCCATTCAGCGCAATGGTGCTCCAAAGTTCAAATTCAGTTTGGCTGCCTACAGCTACCGTAATCTCTTGACTGGGAACCCACCAGAATTAACTTTATATGACTTCATCGAAGATTGTGCTGCGATGGGCTTGGAAGGGACCGAATTGACCTCCTATTATTTCCCAGCCTCCCCGACGGATGACTACCTCCGCGATATCAAACAGAAATGCTTTCAGCTTGGATTGGACATCTCGGGAACTGCAATAGGCAATGATTTTGGGTTTGAGCCTGGACCTGAGCGCGATCAGCAGCTTGCTATGACCAAACAATGGATTGACCGTGCCGAAATCCTGGGGGCACCCGTCATTCGCATCTTTGCAGGAAAGCAAAAACGAGGCATTGAACCCAAAAAATCGTATGCTCTTATGGTGGAAGGCATCGAAGAATGTTGTGACTATGCAGGCCAACATGGTGTCCACCTCGCTCTGGAGAATCATGGTGGACCCACCGCAACGGTGGAAGGAATGCTCGCGTTTATCAATGATGTTAAAAGTCCGTGGTTTGGGGTGAATCTCGATACGGGAAATTTCTATACCGAGGATCCTTATTTGGACCTTGCTCAAATAGCACCTTACAGCCTCAACGTTCAAGTGAAAGTTGTCACCACAGACGAGGCGAGGGAAAACAAGCGACCGACGGACTTTCGACGTCTTGCTAAAATACTGCGCGATTCTAACTATCGCGGCTATGTAGCCCTGGAATACGAAGAATCAGACGATCCTCGAGAAGTGTGTCCAAAGTATCTCGATATTGTTCGAGAGGCGTTTGCGTGATTAATTTGGAATGCGAGAATTATCCCGCATCCAGTTTATATAGTGTGTTGCGTAGGAGTCCAGATTCTTTAGGGCTCCCCCACCCCGAATGGGGGAACACATTTCGTAGTTCGCGATGCCTGAGAACCCCCCCTCCTGCAGCCCTCGAAAGAACGCCGGATAGTCGATAAATCCTGTGCCGAACTTTACTGCCCGCACAAGATCAGGATGAGCACGCTCGTAGTTTATGAGTTCTGGTCGGTAGTGATACCTGGGCAATCGAACATAATCTGCATTCGTCGTTATCACGGTGTAGGGAGCCATCTTTTTCGCGCATTCATAGAGGTCCTCTCCACGTAATGCAGGTGACCAGGCATCGAATCCCAGTTTACAGTTGGGACGATCGATATCGTGTAGCACTTCAAGCAAAACGTCGCTATGCACACCCAGATCATGGTGATTCTGTACTGCCACAGTGACTCCATATTCTGCTGACCGATCGCACATCTCGCGTATTGAGGAGACCACGGATTGCCACACTTGCTGTGGAGTGAACGACGAAGATTCATAGGAAGTAAAAATTCGTACGTAGCCTGCTCCCAATTGTTCGGCTAGTTTTGCCAATCTGGTAACATAGTCAATTTGCATTTCCAAATAGGGCACCTCAGCTGCTGCCAGTGGAGCGAGATCGGTATAGCCGGCAATGACTTCACATGAAATGGAATTCTGCTCTAACGATTCACGCACAGAAGCGATCAATTCGTCGTCTGCATCAAGCAACGAAAGATGTGGACGCTTTCCCGCCAACATCACCCCTTCAAATCCAAGCTCAGCAGCTTTAGCGATGAAAGGCTTCAGATCCAGGCGATCTTGTCCCCAGTATCCGGCATAGCTCACTGAAAAAAGGCTGAGTTTCACGATGACAATCCTACAAAAAATGAAATTGTCTAAAAACAAGAACGCCACCAGACCAATTAGCAACATATTTGAACGACATCGAAACATTCCAGTCCTGACAGACTTTACCGAATCGACCAAGCCGAATCGACTGAATGCGCAAGCTCGCCCCATCTTCAGTTCTGTTGCAACTAGCACTTTCGACGAGTAAAATGCGTAATGCATTTGACAGAATGCCGAGAACACCAACTATGAACGCTTCAAGAATTTATTCAAGAGGAGTTTGTGTCCTCTGTCAAATATTGCTCAGCTGGAGCTTACAGGCGCTCGCAAATGACACTGCAGAAGAAAGCGCCGCTTCTGCCATTGCGACAGGATTCAATGAGCCCAACTCTGCGGTTGATTATCTTCAGGACATTCGCCCGATTTTCTCAGATGCCTGTTACGCATGTCATGGCCCAGACGAAGCCAGCCGTCAGGCCGATTTTCGGCTCGATCGCTTGGATCAATCGATCGCCATGGATGCCGCAGATGAAAAACCAATAATTGCCGGGAAACCTGATCAAAGCGAACTGCTGCGAAGGATCGCGAGCGATGATCCGTCTGAGGTGATGCCACCCCCTGAGACGGGTAAGGTGCTAACAGAGGATCAGATATTCTTGATTCGCCAATGGATTGAACAAGGAGCAAACTGGGAGCAACATTGGGCCTTCGTCACTCCCGTGCGACCTGAGGTGCCCAGCGTGAGTGATCCTCAATGGCCACGCAATACGATTGACAAGTTTGTCATGGCAAGGCTTGATCAGAAGGGATGGAAACCTTCTTCGAGGGCAGCGAAAGAGGTGCTCATACGTCGAGTAACATTAGATCTAACAGGCCTACCCCCCACACCAGAAGAAGTTGCTGCGTTTCTGGAAGATGAATCTTCAAATGCTTATGAAACAGTGGTCGATCGTTTGCTTAAATCGCCTCAGTATGGCGTGCATATGGCCAGGTACTGGCTTGATGCGGCTCGCTATGGAGACACTCACGGATTGCATTTAGACAATTATCGCGAAATGTGGCCTTATCGCGATTGGGTTGTCAATTCCTTTAACTCAAACATTCCCTACGATCAGTTTGTGATCGAACAATTAGCCGGTGATTTGCTTCCCGAACCGTCCCTTGACCAATTGGTAGCTACGGGATTCTGTCGCGCACATGTCACAACCAATGAAGGAGGTTCTATCGAGGAAGAAGTCCACGTGCGGAACGTCGTTGATCGCACGAGCAATACTGCCACTGTGTTTCTAGGCTTAACTCTTGGCTGTGCGGTCTGCCACGATCATAAGTTCGATCCCTTCACTCAGCAGGAGTTCTACCAACTTTATTCCTTCTTCAATAGTCTCGATGGACCAGCACTGGATGGAAACATTAAAGACCCCTCTCCTGTGATTAGTGTTCCGAGCGACCTACAAGCCGCGAATCTAGATACTTTAAAAGTCCAAATTAAGCAATTGAGTGAAAAACGAGATGCGAGAGCAGACCTAAAGGATCAAAGGTTCCTGGATTGGCTTGAGAATCTCTTGATTGATGATTCCTTAGCGAATGAACCAGAGCTTCATATCTCTGACCAACTTGTCGTTCATTGTACTTTTGACAACGAGGAAGGATCTCAAGTCTTCAATCATGCAAATCCTGATATGCTTGGCCGGATTATCGGTGCAAAACGAGTTGAAGGTCGCACAGAAAGTGGAATTCAATTTCCAGAGGGATCGGTAGTGGACTTGGGCAATGTGGCCAATTTCGATGACGATGAATGCTTCAGCTACGGAGCCTGGGTTAAAACTTCCAATGGTCGTAACAGCGTAATCCTGGCAAAAACAGATCCTAGCCAGCTTCACAAAGGCTATGAGCTATCCATGCAGGAAGGCCAAGTCAAAACAATCATCAGCCGACGAAGGCCTGGTTACATTGTTAAGGTGGTCACGAAAGAAGCTCTGATTACACCCAATGAGTGGCATCATGTTTTCGTAACTTATGATGGCTCGAAACTGGCAAGTGGCGTTGTGATTTATGTCGATGGAAAACCTCAGCCAGCAGATGTTTGGTCTGACGCTCTAAAATTTAAAGGAGGAATTCGCAATTCAGAACCTTTATTGCTTGGTCGCCGTGACGTGGATTCTCACTTTCTCGACGGGACGATCGACGATGTGCGCGTGTATGGGAAGCGGCTTTCAGAAGCTGAAGTCCGTGCGATATTCTTGGAAAGCGAAGTTGCTCACCTGACCGATCCACTAAAAAATCTGAGCGAGTCTCAACGTGCGACTCTAAGGCATTTCTATTCGATGCACCACGATGAGAAGTTCATTGCTTATTCAAAGAAACTTGACGCATTGCATGACCAATTACGCACATTGGAACAGTCTGTGCCTACGACACTCATTTATCGTGAAAGCCAAAACCCTCGCAAGACTCATATCTTAATCCGCGGGGAATATGATAAACACGGAGAAGAAGTGCAGCGATTGACTCCCTCGGCACTGCCACCAATGCCGGCGGATTTGCCAAAGAATCGCTTTGGGCTTGCACAATGGTTAGTCTCTCCCGAGAATCCCCTCACTAGCCGGGTTGCTGTGAATCGATTTTGGCAGCAGCTTTTCGGAATAGGACTGGTAGAGACGAGCGAAGATTTCGGCAATCAAGGAGCCGTTCCTTCCCATCCGCAACTCCTGGATTGGCTGGCCGTCGATTTCCGCGAGATTAAATGGGACGTTAAAAGGCTCATGAAACAGCTTGTACTGTCGTCTACCTACTGCCAGAGTTCATATATCTCTCCTGCTCTGGCCAAGGAGGACCCCAAAAACAGGTATCTCGCCCGTGGCCCCCGATTTCGCCTCGATGCAGAAACTTTGCGCGATCAGGCCTTGTTCCTGGGTGGTGATCTTGTATTGGATTTGGGAGGGCCTAGTGTAAAACCACCTCAGCCAACCGGCCTTTGGAAAGCAGTGGGATTCTCCAGCTCGAACACTGTGGAATTTGTACCCGATTCCGAACCTGACAAAATTAATCGCCGTTCATTGTACGTGTTCATCAAGCGAACTGCGCCTCCTCCGGAAATGAGTACCTTTGATGCACCCTCACGCGAATCAACTTGCATTCGACGCGAACGTACGAACACCCCTTTGCAAGCCTTGTTGTTATTGAACGATCCTCAATATGTGTCTGCGGCGCAAGCTTTGGCAGCGCGGGTACTTTCCACTCCTCTGGACAACCCCGCTGATAGAGCCGCTCTTATGTATCAACTATGTACTGCCCACACTGCCTCAGACGAGACCGTGGCGGAACTTCTAGGTTTATATGCCGATCAAAAAACACATTATGAGCAAAACACGGAGGATGCTCGGAAGTTGCTGGAAGTTAGATTTAGCGACAACAAAGTTAATAACACTGATCCAGCGGAGCTTGCGGCTTGGACCGTTGTTGCCAATCTCATTTTGAATTTGGACGAGGTTGTCAATAAGAATTGATGCTTTTTTGGGAGATACAAGTATGGAACCTGTTCGAGAGTACTTGTTAAACACTACCCGCCGACACTTCTTCAGACAGGGTGCATTGGGCCTCGGTTCTGCAGCTCTTTGCTCGCTTTTACCTGAACAATCTTTAGGAACATCTGCTACCACATCACCGATGCGCGGATTACCCGGTTTACCTCATTTTGCTCCAAAGGCAAAGCGGGCTATCTATCTATTCATGGCAGGCGCACCATCGCAAATGGATATGCTTGATTATAAACCTGCCATGCGAGAGTGGTACGACAAGGATTTGCCAGAATCTGTTCGCCAAGGGCAACGGCTGACTACGATGACAAGTGAACAAACCCGCTTTCCAATTGCGCCCTCGAAGTTCAAGTTTCAGCAGTATGGTCAGCACGGTGCTTGGGTAAGTGAGCTTCTACCGTTCCATGGTCGATTGGTTGACGATTTAGCGATTGTCAATTCTGTGTATACTGAAGCGATCAATCACGATCCGGCGATAACTTACATCTGCACGGGAAATCAATTGCCCGGCAGGGCGAGTCTAGGTGCATGGCTAAGTTACGGCCTAGGTTCGATGAATGACAATCTGCCGGCTTTTGTCGTGATGACTTCTTCCTGGACAGGACCGGTGGAGGCTCAAGCCCTTTATAATCGGCTTTGGGGATCTGGCTTTTTGGCAAGCAAACATCAAGGAGTCGCCTTGCGTAGTCAAGGGGATCCCGTACTGTTTCTCTCCAACCCACCAGGCATCGACGCTTCAACTCGGCGTCAAATGCTCGACTCGTTGGGGAGACTAAATCATCAAACACTCGACCGGTTTGGCGACCCCGAAACCGCTGCGCGAATCACTCAGTATGAAATGGCATTCAGGATGCAGAGCTCCGTACCCGATCTGGTCGATCTAAGCAACGAACCTCAGCATATCTTGGACATGTACGGTCCAGACGTACAAAAAGCTGGAACATTTGCTGCTAGTTGTCTTCTTGCCAGGAGAATGGCAGAACGAGATGTGCGTTTTGTGCAAATATTCCATCGAGGTTGGGATCAGCATAAGAACATCGCCGTAGATCTTCCTAACCAATGCCGAGACATCGATCAACCATGCTGGGCTTTAATTCAAGATCTAAAACAGCGAGGCATGCTGGATGACACGCTAGTTATCTGGGGCGGGGAATTCGGCCGCACGATTTACTGCCAGGGAGAGCTAACCCATGAGAATTATGGACGCGATCACCACCCACGCTGCTTTACCGTGTGGTTAGCGGGAGGAGGCATAAAACCTGGTATCGTATACGGAAAAACGGACGACTTCAGCTATAACGTCGTTGACCGCCCCGTACACATTCACGATCTCAACGCAACGATTCTCCACTGCCTAGGAATCGATCATCGTCGACTGACTTATCGGTTCCAGGGCCTTGATATGCGGCTCACGGGCGTAGAAGAGCAGAATCCTGTGCATGACATTCTGATCTGAGACAAGATAAAGCTCCCCGGGTAGGAAGCGAACATAGAGCCAATTCTTCGGGTACTCCTCCAGTGGGCCAAATGAAACCAGCATCGGTTCATGGAGCAGATCATGCCTAAAGTTTTCACCCCGAAGCAGAAAGCGACTGAATCTACCATCAGCAATGAGTGGGATGGCTGCGACGACCTAAGTGAATTGGAGGCCACTTGGAACGAATGGTTGCAGGTTCACGTCCTCCCGTGTGTGCTCCGTGCGGCAGAACGACTTGCATCGATTGGTGTGAGTAGAAATAACCTGTCAGAGAATTAGAGGCAAAGAAGTGCCCCAATAGTAGCCTTGCAAAACTACTACTTGGGTTACGAGCCCTAATGTACGAGGGAAGCAGACAGTTGTGGAAGTTCGGCTGTTAGAGGGGGGCCGAGTGGCAACGACCCTCGATTAGTGAACGTAGAATACAGTAACTCATTGCAAAGCCACTTCCCATCGAGCAACCTCTTTTTCATACCGACAATGCATTTCAGCCAATTCCCGCTGTTGTTCGATCTGAGTGAATTGGCCATCCAACTCGGCATCATCTTGTTCACTCAATACATTGGCAGCCATCCGAAAGAGAACGTTGTTTTCTTTAAAGATATGCTGGCGAAGCAGAGGAATGAACTCACTTGCGGCTGCGGCGAAAGCGGCTGCATCGAATGAATCACCCTGGTTTGACTCGCGCATCCGCCGGACGCAGTCGCGGCCGACATCATGTTCGTGGAGCATCACGCCGATAGGACCACCTTCTTCCGGAATGCCGCGCTCTTTAAGAAGGGGAAAAAATGCGTCTTCCTCCTTGGCGTGGTGACAACGGTCTGCAAACTCTGCAAAGAACTCAGGAGCCCACTTTACGAAATCCTCAGACGGGAATTGCCCAGCTTCGACTTGTTTTACGGCTTTCTCTAATAAGTTCAAGCCGCGCTCTATTATATCGTGTTCGGCCACCAACCGATCGACTGTTTTCATAAGATTTGCTCCTATTTGTGAGAACCATCGCGAAATGAGTGCCCTGACTTCAATCCCGCTACAAAAACGACCAGCGCCACAGCTCCTAGAAAGAAAATCGTATCCCCCGGTACTCGCATCCAGCGCAGGTTCTGCATCAGATCGGTCTGCATGAATTCACTACTTCTGGCGTACCAATAACCGTGCTCGACCGAAGCCTTTGTCTGCAAAAGTCCAACCGGAAGCAGGCTGAGGCAACACATGGCAAACAGTCCAATATTCATTCCCCAAAAAGATAAGCGAAGCAAGCCATCTTTCCATTCCCTGGATGGAATTAAAACTCGCAAACACATGAGCATCAATCCGATACCGAGCATGCCATACACGCCAAATAAAGCAGCATGGCCATGAACTGGCGTTGTGTTCAATCCCTGCATGTAATAGAGCGCGATCGGTGGATTGATCATAAAGCCGAATAGGCCCGCGCCAACCATATTCCAGAAAGCAACTGCGACAAAGAAATAGATGGGCCACTTGTAGCGCTGCACCCAGGGTGAGGTTCGAGATCGCCGCAGATCGTCCATTGCGTCAAATCCAACGAGAGTTAACGGCACAACCTCCAGGGCGCTGAACACAGAGCCCCAGGCGAGCGCAACGGTTGGCGTGCCGGAAAAATACAAATGATGGCACGTTCCGATGATACCACCCGCCAAGAAAATAGTGGCTGACAAAAGTGCGGCTGCAGCTGCCAGATTTGGACGAATCAAATTGAGCCGCATGAAAACGAATGCGATGACGGTGGTTGCGAAGACTTCAAAGAAACCCTCGACCCATAAATGGACCACCCACCAACGCCAGTACTCAACCATGGTCAGGTGCGAGTGTTGCCCCCAGGTTAGTCCCGCACCGTAGAACAACGCGATCGCACCGGTGGCCACGGCCAGAAGAGTGACCAATTGTTTCTGATGTCCTGTTTGCCGGAGTGCCGGTAGCAAGACACGAATCATTAAGGCGAGCCACAACAGCAGCCCGATCATCAACAATATCTGCCAGAACCGCCCGAGGTCCACGTATTCATAACCCTGATGTCCAAAATAGAATGAAACATTGTCAGAGAGCTGGTTTTTTACACTGAGCCATTCTCCCGTGAGCGAACCCACGACCACCACCAGTAGAGCTGCGAACAACAAGTTTACTCCCAATCGTTGCCCAGGGGGTTCTTGGTCGCTCACCAGCGGACCGATAAACAATCCGGCCGCCAGCCAGGCAGTGGCGATCCAAAACAAACCGATCTGCACGTGCCAGGTGCGGGAAACGCTATATGGCAGCCAGTCGGAAAGCGGTAGACCATAAAACCCGTCCCCTTCGACACCATAATGTGCTGTGACCACGCCGAGTCCCATCTGCACCAGAATCAATGCTGCGACTACCCAGAAGTATTTGATAGTTGCTTGCTGCGATGGGGTTGCCTCCCAGCGGGCAAGCGGGTCTGCGTCGATCGGCATCCCCGCGGTCTCATCATCTTCATTTCGAGAGGCATACCACCAGGCCATCGCAGAGATTCCCGCAAGCAACATGATGATGCTAACTCCTGTCCATACGACGTTGTCCCCTGTAGGCCGGTTACCAACCAATGGTTCATGAGGCCAGTTGTTCGTATAGCTTGCACTATCACCAGGACGAGTTGAGGTAGCGGCCCAGGAAGTCCAAAAGAAAAAGGACGTGAGGTTATGGAGCCGCTCACTGGTGGAAATCGAACCTGGGGGAATCGCGTAATCCTGATTTCCATCTATGAAAACCGAAGAATAGTGCTGCAAGCAGTCCTTAAACGCCTCAGCCCGCACAGGTTCAATCGTTAGTACGCCAGTCTCTGGATCATAGTTATTAGCTCGGAACTGCTCAGTCAAACGGGCGCTCAATTGCCCTTTATACTCTTTGTCGAGCTCATCAAAGCTCGTACCAAACTCGTCATCGGCCCATCTGTCGAGAATGAATACTGCCTCTCGGTGAAGGTAATCGGCAGTCCAGTCCGGTGCAACGTAGCTGCCGTGCCCCCACACGGAGCCTACTTCCATACCACCCATTGATTGCCAGACGTTCTGACCTGCAGATATCTCTCCCTCTTCGATCACAGTGATCCCGTCAGTGGTGACAACTGTGGCCACGAGAGGTGGCATTTCCTGATAGATTCTCACTCCAATCCAACTGAGAACCGTAAATGAGATCACCAATACCAATATAAAAAATAACCACAACCGACGCATTTCACTTCCTCCGACTGAACTAGCAAGTAGCGGGCGACTGCACATCTACCGTTGAGCGCATTGCTCACTTCTTGAACTTCCACGATCTTCTCCCCTTGAAATATATATGTCAAGGTGTAGAATTAAGAGCGTCAAATAAATATAGGAGAAAACTCTATGTTGCCCAAAACTGCTGAGTACGCTCTGCGCGCGGTAGTCTGGCTTGGCGAGGCCGAAAAATGTGTGCCAGCCGAGCCGCTCGCCAAGAACATCAAGGTTCCACGTCGTTATCTGCATACCGTTCTGCAGCAACTTGTGGGAGCTGAGTTGGTTCACTCCCAACCGGGGCCAGGCGGAGGGTATCGGCTCGCCAGTCCGATCGACGAGATCAGCATTCTTGACGTGGTCAACGCGGTATCGCCTCTAGAACGTATCCGGCACTGTCCGCTGGGCCTGGAGACCCACACGCGACTTTGCCCTCTGCATAGAAAGTTGGACGATGCCTATGCTGCGATTGAAAAGGCATTTAGCGAGGTCACTATCGGCCAAATTGTCCGTTCCACGAGCAAAATCAAACCTATGGTGGAGATCAAATTATGATTGCCTCCACACCGACCGCACATAGACCAGCAATTGAGAAGATGCCCGGGCATTGGCTCTTAGCTAAGATGGGCAAACGTGTCCTCCGACCTGGCGGAATGGAATTGACTCGTGAATTGTTAGAAACTCTGGCTATTTCTGAACAAGACGATGTTGTTGAGTTTGCGCCTGGCCTAGGCATTACGGCGCGACTGACGCTCTCTCGAGGTCCGCATTCCTATACCGCCATAGAGCGTGACCGGGAAGCTGCAGCAACTGTCAAACGCTATCTTTCCTGGCCAAAACAACAATGCGTTCTTGGTTCAGCCGATGACAGTGGACTAGCCGATGCATCTGCGTCGGTGGTTTACGGCGAGGCAATGCTATCCATGCAGCCCATGACCACAAAAAAGAAAATTGTGAGCGAGGCCGCGAGACTGCTGAAGCCGGGTGGGCGATATGGAATTCACGAATTGTGTCTCGTTCCCGAAGACGTAGATAACACGGTTCGCGAGACTATCCAAAACGATTTGTCAGATGAAATCCATGTTGGCGTGCGTCCTTTAACCGCACGAGAATGGCGTGAACTGCTTACCACGAACGGGCTTTCTGTCGTATCGCAACATACCGCTGCTATGCATCTCTTGGAACCCGCGCGCCTGGTGAGTGATGAGGGCCTGCTGCGGACATTGCGATTCGTGTGGAATGTGGCAACGCATGCACCTGCGCGAAAACGAGTACTCACCATGCGGCGAGTGTTTCGCAAATACAGCAATCATCTGGCTGCGATCGCCATGATCGCCATCAAAACAGAGGAGAATCCATCATGAATACTTGCTATACCCTGCTCGCCGATCTTACCCAGCAAGTCGAAATTCCAGCCGACGGTACGTTCAGTCGGACAGTTCTCCAAAACGATCACATCAAAGTTGTTTTGTTTGGATTCTCGGCCGGTCAGGAGTTGACGGAGCACACCTCATCCAAGCCTGCCATCCTGCATTTCCTCATGGGGGAAGCAGAAGTAACGCTAGGTCCTGATACTCATGCCGTGGAAGCTGACACATGGATCCACATGCCGGCACAACTACCTCATAGTATTCGCACGAAGACACCGGTTAGCATGCTTTTGTTACTTCTAAAGTGAACAGAAAGCCCTAAATTGATGGATTAGAGCGATCCCTCAAATTAGACAGTGAGAGTAATCGCCTAAGCTAATCGCAGACCTAGTGCGACCGCCAGTGTCCAAATAGCGCTAAGCGCCGCTTCTCGCAACCCTTGAATACGAAGCAATTCCCGATTCCAACCGACACCGGGCACCAGTGAATTTGCTATCCGCAGAGCTCGCCAACTGAAGAAAGACCAGAGAAAGATATATAGAATTGCAGACGGGAGGGGACTTGAACCGCCGGCAAAGGCTGTTACTGGCGCTGACATGGTAAGTGCTGCGATTCCACTTACTAGGGTTGCAGGGGACAAGGCACCCGAATTCTTAGCCAGCACTATTGCTGTACATGCCGGCAACAATGTCAGTGCCGCGGGGAATAAGAAAACTGGCTTTGCTCCGAGCCAGACTGCCAGTACTGGGGCGAAAACAGTCAAGGCAGTTCCTAGAAGAAGCTGACGCAGTTTCTTACGAGGCCCCACGTGAACTGCTGCAAGAACCAGAAAAGCTCCAGCAAATCCGGTCCCTGCAAGCAAGGCTGGTTCGACTGCACGAAAGGTACCTACCAGTGCTCCTGCTCCGATACTGAGAAATAAATAAATCCACGCGCCGTGAGCACGCATGGGATCCGGGCGCCAACGGGCATCGGAAATAGGATAGCTGCCAAGTCGCCGGCATTTGACTACTTTCACCAGATCCCCTCGAGGGTGGCTGTTTTCTAGCCAACATTTGATGGGTAGAGTTGCCTGAGCCTTAAAAAAAGAATTTTTATTCTTTTATTCTTGAATTGCAACCCGGCGTGTGGTAATTTGGCCGGAGAAAGGCTAAAAGCCCATGACTCCTTACGGAAAAACAGCACAAAACGCGATCGCAGCTATGAGCCGATTGGCCGAGGCTTATCAAGAGGGCCTCGTGCTTTCCTCTCTCGAAATAGCTCGCGACCGCAACTTGCCTCAGACATTGGTCGCCAAGTTATTGACGGGACTTTCACAGGCAGGATTAGTGGAAGGGTCGCGAGGTCCTGGAGGCGGATACCGACTGGCACGAGCACCGGGGAAGATAGCTCTGCTGGACATCGTAGCAGTGTTTGAGCGAATCGAAGATCGGACCTTATGCCCTTTCGGGCCAGGCTGGTGTGGCAAGAACCATCCATGCCCCCTTCATGATCAATACGCACGGTTTAATGAGCAGTTCGATGCGTTCCTCAGGCAAACGAAGCTCAGTGTTTTCCCGCCAATGCCTCCTGCGAGAAAAAAGAAGAATAAAGGCAACAAGGAGAAGCCACAACTTACCAGAAAATAGTATTCATACGCCACCATCAATCGTCGAGCAGATAAGCAAACTACTGGCCTTTGAACTATCCGAAAGGATCGCGAGTCATGGCAGTCATTCGTGAGCGTCAGGTTGAAAAGTTGGCTAGAACATACGTTTTGAATGTGTATGTACTGGCAATGGCGATTCATGGTTCTCTACTCTGCCAGGAATTATCGAGGGGACAACCAAGTGATCATAAGCACCCGGAACACGCTTTAGAGCAAGACTCGGCACTACCAATTTCCTCCGGCAAAGAACTTTATGGACTACATTGTGCCGGATGCCACGGTGAACGAGGCGATGGTTTGGGAATCGCTGCTCCCTACTTGTTTCCGAAGCCGCGAGATTTTCGTGCAGGGCGTTTCCGTCTCGTAAGCTCTGCGAACAACGTTCCGACGCGCGATGACCTGCAGGCCGTGCTGCTGCGGGGAATGCCTGGTTCGAGCATGCCACCATGGGGCCAGTTATCGCAAACCGAACGGGATGCTTTGGTAGATGAGATCATGCGATTTCGCCAGGCGGGGGCACGTGATACCTATGTCAATCAACTGAAGGAGTACGAAGACCTTACGGACGAAGAAATCGCTGAACAAGAAGTCCAGGAAGAGATCGATGAGTACGTACAAGAGTTCACTACGCCAGGCGAGAGCACAGTCGTGCCCAAGATCGGTCCGCCCACCTCCGAATCCATTGCTCATGGCAAAGAAGTTTACGTCAAGTACGGGTGTATCTCCTGCCACGGACCAACAGGACGCGGTGATGGAGTGCAGGCGATGTGGGACGACGAGAAAATGCCCACCAGCCCGCGCGATTTCGCACTAGGCATTTTCAAAGGCAGTCCTGAACCAGCACCATTATATCGTCGCATTGCCTATGGTATGCCCGGTACGCCGATGCCCGGTTCCAGCAGTATGTCTCCAGAACAGATGGTGGACCTGGTTCACTATATCCGGTCACTTTCCACAGAAGCGGAGCGCACGCAGGCAGTGCTTACTCGTCAGAGAATCGTTTCACGAGCGGTCAACAAGCTAGCGGACGATTTTGATGCGCGCATCTGGTCAAGCGTTCGTCCTGTAGCCGTTAGGCTAACACCCCTATGGTGGAGAAACAATGCCGATCCAGATCTTCAAATCCAGGCGATCCATGATGGCAACACAATGGTCCTTCGATTCACCTGGCAAGATGAGACTTTGGATGAACGCGCGACGAAAACTGAGTCGTTTGAAGACGCTGTGGCCGTTGAGTTATATCAAGGCGACACAGAACCTTTTTTAGGAATGGGAAGCTTGAAACAACCAGTCGATGTCTGGTTTTGGGATGCTGATCGTCAAACCCATACAACCGTCGAAGATCAATATCCACGAGTAGTTGACGACATTTATCCTTTTAGTGAGGAGCGGGTGGAAACTGCCGACTACCATCGCCCGGGAACTTTGACCAACAACCAGCCAGATCTTAGTTTGCCGGCATTGGCTAGTGGAAATCAGATTGTTCCAATTCGTACTCGCACAGGAGGAACGGATCTGGCAGCAGGAGGTCCAGGCAGTGTAACGTTCCATTTGCCAAAGAGTCAGATAGTAACCGCTAAAGGAAGGTGGAGAGATGGTCGCTGGACGGTTGTGATGCGGCGACCAATGGCAGTGGAGTCACCAGAAGAAGGAGTGTCCCTAGTAGCGGGTGAAAAGGTATCGATCGCGTTTGCCGTCTGGAACGGCATACACCAGGACCGGGATGGGCAAAAGTCCTTCTCGGTATGGCAAGATTTGGAGATTGAACCATAAACATCAGCGATAGCCATGAAAGTTTCCTCGTAGGTACTGGAAACTAAGAGTCTCTAGGAGAAAGATATGTATATAAAGCAGTTCGTGATTAAATCCCTGCTCGGATTGGCGCTATTGGGAGCGGTATCTGAGAACGTTTCTTCTGCAGATTGGGGATCACTCAAGGGACGTTTTGTGGTTGAGGGTGAACTGCCTCAACCATCACCGCTCCCGGTGTCTAAGGACCAATTCTGTATCGACTCGCATCCGCTCGATGAAACAATCATCGTGGGGGAGGACGGCGGATTGGCTAATGTCGTCGTATTCATTCGGCTTGGGCGGCGTGACAAAATAGACGTACATCCCGACTATGCCGCCAAGTTGAGCGTGCCGGTTGTGCTCGACAATGTAGCCTGTCATTTTCGGCCTCACGTCACCTTGGTCCGCACAGGACAGCCGATGACTCTCAAGAACTCGGACCCGGTGGGACACAATACAAATCTCGGTGTGTTTAATCAAATCATTCCTTCTGAAGGTGAATCGCAGACAAAGATCGACCGGGCTGCCCCTCTTCCCATTCCTGTTTCCTGCAACATACATCCCTTTATGAAGGGATTCGTACTCGTGCAGGATCATCCTTACATGGCAGCTTCAGATGCGGATGGCACATTTGAGATTGAGAATATTCCTGCAGGAAAACGCGTCTTTACCTTCTGGCACGAACAACCGGGACCCCTGAAAGATTTGAAGGTGGGAGAAGACACCACCGACCGGAGGGGACAGGCAGAGGTGACTATTAAGGTGGGTGAAACACTGGATTTGGGAGTAATCACAATTCCCGCTGCGATTTTCTAGTAAGGTTGAACATGATTGCTAGGTCAACTGAAGATTATCGAATCGTATCTTAGGAACCGGAAAATGAATATCACACGACGTCGATTCCTGGAAAGATGTGCTTCCGGTGGGGGCATGTTATTGGCCGCCAGTCCGCAAGCGTGGGCATTTGAGCCATTAAATGTCGAGAATCCGTTGGGTTCCTATCCAAATCGTGGTTGGGAGAAAATCTACCTCGACCAGTACCACTACGATGATTCCTTTACTTGGATCTGTGCCCCGAATGATACTCACATGTGTCGTTTGCGGGCCTATGTCCGTAATGGCGTCATGATTCGCAGTGAACAGAACTATGACCACGACCGCTATGGTGATCTGTATGGCAACAGGGCAACCAAGGCGTGGAATCCTCGTGGATGTCCAAAGGGATTTACGATGCAACGACGGATCTACGGTCCGTATCGCCTGAAAGGTCCCGTGTTGCGCAAAGGTTGGAAAGCATGGGTCGACGCCGGTTGCCCCTCCTTGTCGGATAATCCGGCACTCCGCACGAAATACAAATTTGACGATCGCGGTAATGACAGCTATGTGCGTATGACATGGGAGGAAGTGTCACGGTACGTTGCGGACGCATTGCATGCGATTGCAGATTCTTACGGCGGCAAACTTGGCGCAGAACGGCTTAAGAAAGATGGCTATGAAGACGTAATGATCGAAAAGGTAAATGGGGCAGGAACACGTACGATCAAGATAGGGTCTAATCTTCCCATTCACGGACTGGTGGGCAAGTTCGGCATTTACCGATTTGCGAACCTGTTTGGCCTATTAGATCACCACGTACGCGGCGTACCGCCTGAGCAGTCCCACGGGGCACGGGAATGGAACGAGTATACCTGGCGGGGTGACCAGGCACCGGGCCATCCTTTTGTACATGGTCTGCAAACTTCCGACATGGATTTCAACGACATGCGGTTCTGCAAACTGGTGATTCAAATCGGCAAGAACTTGATTGAGAACAAAATGCCGGAATCACACTGGCTTAATGAGTGTATGGAGCGAGGGGCCAAGCTGGTTGATATTGCACCGGAATACAACTGCCCCGCGACGAAGTCCGACTATTGGATCAGCGTGCGACCCGGACTGTCGGATACTACCGTTCTATTGGGCGTAACCAAGATAATGCTCGACAACGGATGGTACAAACCCGACTTTTGCCGTCAGTTCACAGATTTTCCATTGCTTGTGAGAACTGACAACCTAAGGCGACTGCGTCCGGAAGAGATTCAAGTTGACTATCGTCCGAAGGATCTCAGCGATGGCCCGTCATACCGCGTGCAGGGTTTGACAGATGCGCAGCGGGAGAAGATCGGCGACTTCTGTGTGTGGGATCGCAATGAAAATCGAGTTGCGTTTATCACCCGGGACGACGTTGGCAATAAATCAACCGTCAATTCGGCGCTAGAAGGCACCTATCAGATAGCTTTAGCCAATGGCAGCCAAGTCGAGGTGATGCCGGTGATGGAGATGTACAAACGGCATTTGGCCGACTACGACGCAGACACAGTCGAAGATATTTCTGGCGCACCCGCTAATCTTGTCCGTCGCCTCGCGGAAGATATCTGGAAAACCACTGAAGCGGGCCATCCCGTTTCGATCCATATCGGCGAAGGTGTCAATCACTACTTCCACGCAACCCTTCACAACCGTGCTACGTATCTGCCTCTTTTGCTTACGGGAAACATCGGCAAGCATGGCGCAGGTTCTTTCACGTGGGCAGGCAACTATAAAGGAGCCCTGTTTCAAGCTTCTGCTTGGAGCGGCCCAGGAGTTGGCAGCTACACACATGAAGATCCCTTTGCCCCCGTATTGGACGAGAAGGCACGGATCACGCATGAGAATATTCGGCACTTGACCGATGTGGAGGATCCATCGTACTGGGCTTGTGGTGAGCAGACGCTGACCGTGGACTTGCCCAAAGGTGGCAAACGCTGCTTTACCGGAGAGACTCACATTCCAACACCCACGAAAGTGATCTGGTACAACAACGCGAATTTCTTGAATCAATCGAAGTGGATTTACAACATCATCACCAACGTCTTGCCTAAGGTCGACATGATCGTCGACCAACAGATCGAGTGGACCGGCAGCGCAGAATACTCTGACGTAGTCTTACCCGTAAATTCCTGGGTGGAGATACAGGACTATGAATGCGGCGGATCGTGCTCGAATCCCTTCCTACAAGTTTGGAAGGGTGGCATTCAGCCAGTGCACGACACCGTCGATGATGGCATGGTGTTTGCAAAAGTGGCTGACGCCTTGACCAAAAAAACCGGAGACCAGCGTTTCTCAGATTACTATAAGTTTATCACGGAAGGTAAGGCAAAAATATATATCCAGCGGGTATTTGATAACAGCACGACGACGCGCGGTAAAGACGGTCCATACGACGTAGACAAGTTCATCGCAGGCGAGTACGGCGGTGAACCTGGCGCAGGGTTGATGCTTTTCCGCACTTATCCTCGAGTGCCCTTCTGGGAGCAGATTCATGATTCTATTCCGTTCTATACCGATAGCGGCAGATTGCATAGTTATTGCGACTTGCCAGAGGCGATCGAATACGGCGAAAATCTCTGCGTCCATCGCGAGGGTGTTGAGGCTACGCCCTATCTGCCCAACGTGATTGTGTCAACCAGCCCCTTCATCCGTCCTGTCGACTACGGAATCCCCCTCGATAGTATTGATCCCGACTTGCGCCAAGTTCGCAATGTGAAGATGTCCTGGGAGGAGGCAAAGCAAACGAAGAACCCGCTCTGGTCTCAAGGGTACTCATTTTTCTGTACGACACCCAAAAGCCGACACTCAACACATTCCTCCTGGTCAACCGTCGACTGGCATTGGATTTGGAGCGACAACTTTGGCGACCCTCATCGTACGGACAAGCGGGCGCCGGGAGTCGCGGATCGACAGATTCAAATCAATCCTCAAGCAGCCCGCGATCTCGGATTGCACGAAGGAGACTATGTCTGGGTCGACGCCAACGAACTTGACCGACCCTATATTGGTTGGAAAGACGACAAGGGCCCACGCCACAAGGCATTCCGCTGCATGGTTCGTGTGAAGTTTAATCCTGGATTGCCTTACAACTTTACAATCATGAAACACACGGGTTGGATTGCCAGCGAACGATCCGTCAAAGCGCATGAATCACGTCCCGATGGCAGGGCGCTTGCGGCAGAAACCGGCTATCAGGCGAGCTATCGATACGGTTCGCATCAAAGCATCACACGAAACTGGATGATGCCGATGCATCAAACCGATACGCTGTTCCACAAGAAAACTGGTGCCATGGCATTTACCTTTGGATTCGATGTAGACAATCACGCTATCAACACGGTTCCTAAAGAGACGCTGATACGCATAACCAAGGCTGAGGATGGCGGCGTCGGTGGCGTTGGTGTGTGGAAGCCAGCAGAATCCGGATACAGCCCCGGATCGGAAACGCCTCAGAACGATCAGTATCTAGTCGGGGGATTCGTCACAGTGAATACCTAGTAATCGCACGGCATGACTCATGCGATCACGGACCTATAAGAAAGTCAATGATGTCTGAAGCAACAAATAACTTGGCTCCAAAAACTCATCCAGCGACTCGGGAAATACTACCCGACGATCCGATGGAAATGCAGGCATTTGAGGTATCCGGAGACCCCAATCTCATGCTGCAATTGCTAGTAGAGGAATATGCCCGTATCGGCTGGGGAGCAGACGGCATTCTGCAGTTGGCCCGTGATCCAAACTATCTAGCGTTTCAAGGGTTGCTGAATTGCTTCGGAGAAGAGGAACTGGCAAGACGCGTTCGAGAAGCAATAGAAAGGTGTGGAATCATTCGCGTTCACCAAGTGGAAACCGACACATTACATAAAGATTTAGTACAACTCGAATTGCCAAATTGACAAACCGTGCTTTCATGAATTTTTCCTGCGTAGGAGGGCCCAGCAATGCCTGATGTTTACAATTGGCAAATCGGCCGCCAGATGAGTTATCCTCACGAGGAACATCATCCTCAACTCCAATTCGCTTTCGTATTTAATCCTAACCGTTGTATTGGCTGCCAGACCTGCACGATGTCCTGCAAGAGCACCTGGACATTCTCCAAAGGTCAAGAGCTGATGTGGTGGAACAACGTTGAAACAAAACCATACGGTGGATACCCACAGCATTGGGATGCGAAGTTACTGACGATGTTGGAGCAAGCCAATCCAGGGGGACAGATTTGGAACGCTCGGGAAGTCGAGCTGGCGAAGAAACCTTATGGCGTTTTCGAGGGCCTCACGATTTTTGAGGCTGCCCAGCAAAAACCACGTCCTGAGTTTGGCGCTCAGCAGGCCTTGGGCTACCTGCCTGAGGACGATGAGTGGCGTTCGCCAAATATTCATGAGGACACGGGAACCGGGGATCACTTCAAGACGCAGGGAAAAGGCCTGTATGGCGGCGAAGCTCAACTGCCGGAGCATAAAATTTGGTTCTTTCACCTGGCCCGCATCTGCAATCATTGTACGTATCCTGGGTGCCTTGCCTCCTGTCCTAGAAATGCGATTTACAAGCGTCCGGAAGATGGCGTGGTACTCATCGATCAGAGTCGATGCCGGGGCTATCGCAAGTGCGTTGAAGGCTGCCCCTACAAGAAAGCCATGTATCGTCCGACTACGCGCACAACGGAAAAGTGTGTGGCCTGTTTCCCTCGCCTAGAAGGCAAGGACAGGAAGGTGAGCCCCTCGGGTGCTCCTGCTGAAACACGATGTATGGCAGCTTGCGTCGGCAAGATTCGCCTGCAAGGTCTCGTGAGTATCAATGAAGATGGGACCTGGAAAGAAGATCCTCATAACCCCTTGTACTACTTGGTTCGTGAGCGCCAAGTTGCACTTCCCCTCTACCCGCAATTCGGAACGGAACCGAACGGATTTTACATCCCGCCGCGCTGGGTTCCGCGAAACTACCTTGTGCAAATGTTCGGGCCTGGCGTGGATAAGGCGATCGAGCATTACAGTTGCCCTGACCGAGAACTTCTGGCGGTCCTGCAACTCTTTCGCACAAGCCAACAGATTGTCTTCCGGTTTGAAATTGAAGAAGGCCCCAAGGTAGGCGAGATCAATGTGACGATGCCCGACGGATCAAGTAAGACTCAGGAGCTATTCAATGATACGGTAATCGGGTTCAACAAACTTGGGGAAGAGATCGTCCGAATCACCGTCGAAGAACCCACTTTTGAACGCCCTGCAGATGCACACGTGAATTCAATTTGATCCCGTTTGCCTCTGAATGGCTGCCCAAGTACACGCGGGATGAACAATTCTCTTAACAATACCATGAGTGAAAACCTTAACGCCATCTTACTTGATCCAGCGATTCTACTGGCTCGCCAGTCACTTTACCGCTTTGCTGCCCTGACGATGTTGGACCCCAAAGCGGATTCCTGGCAACGACTTCGCCCGTTGTGCGATGAGCCGCTACTTTCTGATGCGTCCTCCATAATACGCGATTTAGATGAAGCAGACCTTCAAACTTTGCGACTCGGTGAACTCCGACTCACTGAACTTGTGCCTAGCAATGTCCTGAGATTGCTTCCCGAGACAAGTAGCCAATTAAACGATCAATTTGAAAATGCGTTTGGTTTGTTAGTTTCTAAGGCGTGCCCACCCCACGAAACGGATTACATTGACAGCAAGTTGTCCTTCCAGCGCAGCAATACACTAGCCGACATTAGTGGTTTTTACCGGGCGTTCGGGCTAACGACCTCGAAGATACATCCTGAGCGTCCCGACCACATCGTGCAGGAATTGGAATTCATGGCTTTTCTAATCGGTCTTCAGCGACAGGCCTCCGAAACGAACGCCAGCGGCTGCCGAGAACAGCAAGAGGTATGCCTCGATGCACAAGTCCGTTTTTTACGTGAACACCTTGCGTGGTGGGTTCCAGCATTTGCCAAACTTCTTTGCCACGAAGCGGCGGGAGGCTTCTACGAGGCTGCAGGTAAATTCTTAGCTGCGCTTATTGCTGCCGAACGTGCATTGCTGAGTGTCACACCGGCTGAGCGAAATGCCCTGCCGACCTCACCCGAAGTCCCAGAAGCATGCGAAGGATGTGAGTTAGCTCACTGACAAAGTCTTCTTGTGCCACAAGTTGAGGTACCGAGTGGGACTACAACAAAGAAAAGCGAACACTATATATGACATTCTCACTGCCCATCAAGATTTATAGGTTTCCAACAAAGTGGAGATAAATCTTTCAATGATTAACATGGCTGCAAACGAACTCCCAATCATTATCCAGGGAGGTATGGGTGTCGGAGTATCTGGCTGGCAACTCGCTAAAGCTGTTTCCTCTGCTGGACAACTGGGGGTCGTGTCTGGAACTGCACTGGATTCCGTCTTGATACGTCGCTTGCAGTCTGGTGATCCAGGTGGACACTTGCAACGTGCACTCGGACAGTTCCCTCTGCAGGATATGGCAGAACGCGTACTCAATCGTTATTACCTGCCTGATGGAAAGGCTCCTGAAAGTTCATTTATTCCAACGAAACTGTTGAGCGAATCATTTTCACAGTCTCAACTGGAGTTAATAGTTTTGGCGAACTTTGCGGAAGTATACCTGGCCCGAGAGGATCACGTAGGTCTAGTAGGGATCAATTATCTGGAGAAAATCCAGCTTCCGACTCTCCCATCTCTATTTGGTGCAATGATCGCTGGCGTCGACTTCGTGTTGATGGGAGCCGGTATTCCCACAACTATTCCAGGTATCATCGATCATTTATGTGCTGGCCAACCAGTCGAGCTAAACCTCAAGGTTGATGGATGCGATCCTCATGATCGTTTCTTGACTCGATTTTGCCCTGAAGAATTTACTGGCGGACGCGTTCCTTGGCTCCGACGACCCAAATTCCTGCCCATCGTCGCATCTGCCACCTTGGCCACAATGCTCACCCGCAAAGCAAACGGGAAAATAGACGGTTTTGTAGTCGAAGGACCTACCGCTGGAGGGCACAATGCACCACCTCGTGGCAAATTGACTCTTAATGACCGAGGAGAGCCAATCTATGGCGATAGAGACGTTGTTGATCTTGCAGCCATGCAAGAAATAGGCCTGCCTTTTTGGCTTGCGGGATCGTACGGTTCTCCTGAACAGGTTGTTAATGCCCTGGACGCAGGTGCAACGGGAGTACAAGTTGGAACCGCCTTTGCTTTTTGCGAAGAATCGGGTCTTCAGGAACATATTCGGAGGCAAGTCATCGAGTTGAGCAAGTCCGGCTATCTTGATGTGCGTACGGATCCACAAGCCTCTCCAGCAGGATTTCCTTTTAAGGTATTGTCGCTATTGGGAAGTCTCTCAGATGCTGCAATCTACCAACTCCGCAAGCGACGTTGCGATCTCGGCTATCTGCGTCAGGCATTCAAGAAAACCGATGGCACCTTGGGCTGGCGTTGTCCGGCGGAACCGATCGAGGCCTATATAGCAAAAAAGGGAATGGAGCAGGACACAGTTAACCGCAAGTGCGTTTGCAACGGCCTCATGGCTAATGTTGGTTTGGGGCAAGTGCGAGGCGGAAAACCTGAGATGCCATTGGTCACCTGTGGTGATGACGTTAAGTATCTTGTCCAATTCCTCGACAGCGCCGAAGCCATCAAGTACACGGCCCTTGATGTCATCGAGCGATTATTGTCGTTGTTGAAAACTCGCACACCTGCCATGGTAAGATGAACAATTCTCAAAACTGCTAAACAACGGTTCATTAATGTTATTTCCCCGTATGATTCAACCAAACTTTCTTTGGTCATCTTTCAGAAGTCTCTTCTGCTGCTTTATAAAAAACTGTACTCCCCGCGGCTCTTCGCCGCGATTTTGGATTGCTATCGCTGTAGTTCTACATACATTCGTCGTTTTGTCGACTCTTCCAAGAATTGCTTGGGCACAAATGGACATCGAACGCCCACCCATCAACTATTCCAGCGCGACACCAGACAATCCCGTCTCCCGATTGCAGGATCTCTTGAATAGTGGTAATACGGTTTTGACCTACGAAGAAGACCACGGGTATTTGGCTTCGATTCTCTTTCAATTGGGAATCTCTCCTGAGTCACAAATACTCGTCTTTTCGAAGACGAGTTTCCAACCTCAAAAAATTTCTCCCTACCGACCTCGGGCCGTCTATTTCGGCGACGATGTCTATGTAGGCTGGGTTCAGCAAGGAGACGTGTTGGAGATTTCCACTGTCGACCCACAACTGGGCGCTGTCTTTTACACGTTGAAACAGGAAGTAACGAAGACTCCGTCCTTTGTGCGAGATCGGGGTCAATGCATCACTTGCCATGCTTCGTCGCGCACCTCCAATGTGCCGGGACATCTTGTTCGCTCAGTCTACCCCGCACAATCTGGTCAGCCACGCTTCGATGCAGGTACATTTACGACCGATTATCGCAGTCCACTCTTAGAGCGATGGGGAGGCTGGTATGTCACGGGCACCCATGGCAAACAACGCCACATGGGAAACGTTATCGCACGCGATCGTGAAAATCCCGAGAATCTGGATGTCGAAGCAGGCGCAAACGTTACCGATCTGAGGGATTTGCTCAACACGTCGTCCTACCTAAGTTCACATAGCGATATCGTTGCACTGATGGTACTCGAACATCAGATTCGCATGCATAATCTCATCACTCAGGCCAGCTTTGAAAGCAGGTCCGCTTGTCACTACGACAGGATAATGAACGAGGCCTTGCAACGTCCACTCGACCAACGTAGCGAATCTACCATAAGGAGGATTGATGCCGCAGTTGAAGAATTGGTGGATTGTTTACTGTTCGTCGACGAATATCACTTGCAAGATCCCGTTCACGGGACTTCTCTTTTCACCGAAAAGTTTTCAGCACGTGGTCCAAGAGACTCGCAGGGTCGCTCCCTATACCAACTCGATCTTTCCCAGAGATTGATGAAATATCCGTGCAGTTACCTGATCTATTCCGAACCCTTCGCGGGGATGCCTGCAGTGACCAAACAGCAGGTTTATCAACGTCTTTTTGACATATTAAGCGGAACTGACACGCACAATAAATATGTTCACCTGACTTCTGCCGATCGACAAACAATTCTCGAGATCTTGCGCGACACGAAAACTGATTTGCCCGACTACTGGATGAAGAACTGATAGGATGGAACGCTCCGAGTGACTCAAATCCTTAGAATAGCAAAGCAATACAATGCACCACTGCATGAACCGTGAAAAGTATTTGGCCGCCTTGGTATTTTGTCTCAAAGTGGAGACTGCAGGTGCCATCGCAGGAGAAGTGGCCATGTTATTGCGGGAGGATCCCGTGGAAAAACATAAACTTGATATTTTTCGGCGGATCGAGGCAAGCAACAAAATCCTCTGTGCTCGCGCATTAGAGGCTGAGGGCATTCCGCGGCCATCGATAGAAACCTCTTTCTATCGCAACGGCATCAAATTGGGGCAGCGCTGGGGCGAAGGTGACTGGAGTACCTTTTTGGATCGGATGGAGGCTACCGTGCATCCTGAGGCATTTGCCGCATATCTGGTCGATGATGGCGGCGATGAAATAGCACACGACTACTCGGGAGTCGATATTGGCCTCTTGAGGCACTTAGTTTGGCACGAGGAATCCTTAATGGATTTCCTTGAAAAAGAGCGGCAAGGCTGCTGTGAGTCGGTCGCCGCGATGGAAGCCGTTCTCAATAGTGAACTTTGTGCGGGTTTGGTTGGCTCTGATGATCCTGTCGGTTGGTAAGATCTGATTTCTCTCTAGGTGGTTTCCTATGTTGCAATCTAATTCAGTCCATCCACAGCATCCCAAAGGGACAAAGTCACGCGTGTTGCTCACTAGTGTGTTTGGTCCCTACGCCCAAGATGACGCCTACGGCAGTCGGTTAATCAATCCGATGGAACTCTATCACAACCAGGTTACCCGGGTGCAGCAAGGTTTTTCCTTGAGAACATTCAATCGCTCTTGGGGTTTAATGCTTATTCAAGCAAATATCCAAGCCCCTTGTACATTGCTCGATTTTCCCACAGAAGCGAGGTTTGTCGAAGAGCTCAAATCCCGCGAGTACGACATCATCGGGATTAGCTCGATCATGACGAACTTGCTCAAAGTGCGCCGCATGTGTAAGCTAATCCGCAAACATCAACCAAACGCGACGATCGTGATCGGTGGACACATCGCCAACCTCTCGGTGCTACCCAAGTATGCCGACGTTGATCATATCGTTCTGGGTGATGGAGTGCGGTGGATGCGCAGATTTCTCGGGGAGAACGAACATCAGCCCATTCGCCATCCAGTGGTTCGAGCCAACATTGGTTCGCGAATCATGGGAGTCCATCTCCGCAATCATCCGGGTGACGCCTGTGCCACGCTGATTCCCTCCGTCGGCTGCCCCATCGGGTGCAACTTTTGCTCCACTTCAGCCATGTTTGGAGGCAAAGGCAAGTTCATTGAGTACTACCATTCAGGGAATGAACTCTATGAGATCATGTGCGAACTGGAATCCGCGCTCAATGTGAAATCCTTTTTCGTGATGGACGAAAATTTTCTTCTGGACAGAAAACGTGCCCTGGAACTCCTCGAAAGAATCGAAGAAAAGGCCAAAGCTTGGTCCCTGTACGTTTTCAGCTCAGCGAACGTCCTCCAAAAATACACCATGGAACAACTGGTGGCGTTAGGGGTTTCGTGGGTTTGGCTCGGATTGGAAGGAAAAGGGTCGCAGTACACAAAGCTCTCTGGAACAGATACTCTCAAGTTTGTCAAGAAGCTACAGGACCATGGAATCCGCGTTCTGGGTTCGAGCATCATCGGATTGGAAGACCATACACCTGAGAATATCGACGAAGCCATTGAACATGCTGTGAGCCACAACACCGAGTTTCATCAGTTCATGCTATATACTCCGATCCCCGGCACGCCGCTGTTTAGCGAACATGAGGCTAACGAAACTCTCAAGCATCTTGGAGATGTCTCCATAGCAGACATTCACGGACAGCACGTTTTCAATTATCACCATCCACACATCAAAGACGGTCAGGAAACCGAATTCTTGCTGCGGGCGTTTCGCCGTGACTTTGAGGTAAACGGCCCGAGTGTCGTTCGAATTATCCGGAATGTCTTACGCAGCTGGCTGAAGTACAAGAACTATCCTGATTCGCGCATCCGTAGTCGGTTTGCTCATGAAGCTTCTAATCTGCCGGTACGTTACGCCGGAGTGCTCTGGGCTACCCGTCGGCAATATCGAGACAACCCACAATACGTTTCTCAGATTAACGAGTTACTACAAAGTCTGTACGGTGAGTTTGGCTGGCGTTCTCGTCTCGCTGCTCCAATTGCCGGACGCTATCTCTATCACAAGCTCCAAGAGCAACAAAGGCTGCTTGATTCGGGTTGGACTTACGAACCTCCTACATTTTATGAGACGAATTTTTCAGAGGGACCCCCGAATTCCAGACAAATCCAGAGCATATTGACATGCAGTCAAGGCCGATCTGCTGCACTCAACAAGAATGCTTCAAAGAATGCAGATCAGGAATCGACAATTCTTGTTGCAAGTTGAGTCATGGGAAGAGTGATGAAAAATGCCAACTTGTATTCGGATGTTATGAACTTAAGGATGCCTGACCTGCACTCTAGACCTGCTTGATTTCACTGATGAGACGACCCGGTTTTACGCTGGCCCAAATAAAATTATGGTTTTCATCAATCAGTATTCCTATTCAGAGTTGCCGCTGGTCTATTCCTGTTCCGGCTGTTCTAATACTGCGCAACTGGCCAATCAGATTGCAGTCGAGATGGACCGTGGCCGAGTCGCCGAAATGTCCTGTATTGCAGGTGTAGGGGGTGGAGTTCCTTCACTGGTGAACAAGGCAAAGGGGGCGAGAATAATCATTGCTATCGATGGTTGCCCGTTACACTGTGTAAAACATTGTCTTGAACAGCATAGTGTAGAGCCAACACGCCATTACACACTCACGGAGATGGGCCTCTTAAAGCGACAGCACGATAATTGTTCGCTAGGTGACGCTATTAAGGTCAAGGCTAGAATTCTCCAAGACATCTGCATGTTAGAGGGAGAAACAAAGCATTGAAACGCATCCACGTCATTGGTGGTAAGAATCATGGGAAGACTACGTTAATCACCGAATTGGTGCAGGAAATGATAGCCCGGGGATTACGAATTGGCACGATCAAACATACTCATCATCAACATGAGCTAGATTCCCCTGGCAAAGATTCTCACCGGCATCGTGAGGCTGGTGCCGCGATTGTCGGAATTCTCTCTCGATCGATGAATGCTGCTTTTTGGCCACCCCAATCGAATGAAAGCTTTTCGTCAGAAAGCCGCTACGAAGATTTCGAGCAGATTTATGCCAACTGCGATCTCGTACTGGTAGAGGGGGATCAGCAGACCCTCTCTAAAAAAGTTGAGGTCTGGCGAGAATCACTGGGGACTCCCCCCCTCGCTCAATCCGATTCTTCGATCCGAGCAATCGTGAGCCATGATACATTTGATAACCTTACCACGCCCTTCTGGCCTCGGGGTGATATTTGTGTGATCGCAAATAAGTTACTTGCCCTTGTAAACGAAGATACAGCCTAGAGGCAACTTAATATTTATTGTTGATAGATGTATGATGGCGGAATATAGGCACAATCAGGCTCTTCCGCAAAAGGATTTCCACTCACGGCATATGCACGTGCCCTACTGCCACCGCAGATCGTTCTAAACTCACATTGCCGACATTTTCCTTCCAAGCGATTGGGGTTGCGTAAATCCTTGAAGAGGGGAGAGTCTTGATAGACCTGCACGACATGATCATGGGGAAACTCACCGCAAGAAATCGGCATGAAACCGCTTGGATAGATTTGCCCAGTGTGCCCGACAAATAGTACTCCCTTTCCGTCATTGATCCCAGTAGCACAAAACGGCTTCTGCACTTCTCTGTTCGCCCCGGATAAACGTTCCTGCTGCATGGTGAACCGTCGATAATGGGGAGCCTCGGTGGTCTTGATCTGATATGCCTGCCGGTGAGCCTGAGTCCACAACCGCTCAAAAGCAGATTCACACTCGCTTGGAGAGAGTCGCCCGGAGAAGGCGGCACGTCCGATAGGTACGAGAAAGAATACAGACCATAAGACAATATCGAAGTTCGCAAGCAACTCGGCCAACGCTTCAATCTGGTTCACGTTGCCTGGAGTCAATGTCGTATTCACTTGAGTCGGCAAGCCGACTTGCTGTGCATCTCTGAGGATCTCTAGGCTTCGTTCGAAACTGCCGTCAACTCTTCGGATTCCATCATGAGTTTTCGCATCCGCTCCATCGATGCTAATAGCCATGCGCTGTATGCCACTGAATCGCAATCGTCTGACCGCCTCTCTGGTGACATGAAGTGTGGCTGAGGGTGTAATCGACGTCTCCAAACCACATTGCACTGCATGTTCGATCAGCTGAAAGATATCAGTCCGGCAGAGGGGGTCCCCTCCCGTGAGCACAAGCATAGGAGGATTAGGGAACTCGGCCAGCTGTTCGATCAGGCGCAATGATACCGAAGTTGAAAGCTCATCGGGATCCGCCTCAAACATAGCGCAAGCACGGCAATGGGTGCACACCAAGCTACATGCCTGGGTGACTTCGTAGAAGACTATCATCGGGCTATTTCGAAAGTCCGTTTGAATACCGTTTCTACTTCTTTGAGAAAGCATGATTTAGTCAAATCGCAGAATATTGGTGATTGAACCGCCTCCGAAAATTCTACTTGATAAAAATGTATATATCAAGATATATTATTCTTTTATTATTGGCTCTGCACTCCAGTGAAAAAATAAGATGCCGAGTACCCTTACAACCCTCCCACAACATAGGCCCCGCATTGGAGTAGTTGGCGGGGGAATCTCTGGACTTGCAGCCGCACGTAGCCTTCTCGATCTAATTCCAAGTGCCGAAGTCGTTCTGTTCGAAGCCAGTGATCACTTGGGAGGAGTGCTGCAAACAGAGAAACAAAATGGATTTCTCTTGGAACACGGCGCTGACAATTTCATAACGACGCCCTCCTGGGGAGTGGATTTCTTCCGCCGACTAGATCTCGAAACGCAGCTCCTTGAAACCAATAGTGAACATCGCCGAGCATTTGTAGTCCACAAAGGCAAACTGCAAGCAATGCCTGCCGGCTTTACCGTCATGGCCCCAAGTCGGATTTGGCCGATTGCAACGACCCCGATCCTTAGTCTCAGAGGCAAATTACGCATGGCCGCTGAACTGATGATTCCACGAAGCGTCCCCGATGAGAAGGAATCTCTTGCCGACTTTGTCCGCCGCCGATTGGGCAAAGAAGTGTACGAGCGATTGGTGCAGCCTTTGATTGCAGGCATCTATACGGGAGACCCTGAACAACTTAGCCTGGGTGCAACCATGCCACGGTTCCTGCAGATGGAACAAGACCAAGGCAGTCTCATTCGTGCACTCTGGAAACAGCAGAAAACACAGCGAACCACTTTAGAACAGAGTAGCGGTGCCAGGTACAGCCAATTTGTCACTCCCCGTCAAGGGATGACGGACTTTATCCAAGCGGTTTCCCAACGACTTCGGGGAGCGACAATCTTATTGAACGCTCCTGTTGAACGCATGGCCTCCTCCCCCAAAGGCTGGCGTCTATCTGTTGGAGGTGTGCGCCGACAGTTCTTCGATGTCGATGGCTTAGTCCTGGCTATCCCTGCACATCACTCTTCCAGTCTGCTCAGGTCCGTGGCCGGTTCATTGGCTGCAGAGCTAGGCAAAATAACCTACGGTAGTTGCGCTTTAGTATCGATGGGATTCCGACGGAACCAGATTGGACATGCATTAAACGGATTCGGATTTGTTGTACCTGCTACGGAAGGTCGAACAATTCTGTCTACCAGTTTCTCAAGTATTAAGTATCCAGGGCGTGCGCCAGAGGGACATGTACTGCTACGCACTTTCGTAGGAGGAGCCTGTCAGACAGAATTCGTTGATCTCGACGACGCACATTTAGAGAGACTGGTCCAAGACGAATTGGCCGATCTGCTTGCTATTGATGGCAAACCTGTCATGTGCCACATCGTTCGCCAGAAGCAGGCAATGCCACAATATTACGTTGGCCATGAAGCAATCGTTCGAAAAATCGAGCAGCAACTCGCCAACCATCATAACCTCGCCCTCGCTGGCAACGGTTTACAAGGCATCGGCATGCCTAGCTGTATTCACTCCGGAGAACTAGCAGCCCAAAAAATAGTTAACAGCCTGGAATCACACAGCCAACGTAATTCCCTTGACCAGATTGCGCTTAGTACTCCAATGACTTAAACTAGGCTGACTGCAGTTTTTTGCAAACACGAAATCTGCTGCCAAACACACACGAAAATCTTGTTCTGGAAAAAGGTGATAAGAAGTCAGTCACCAAGTTAGCTCCCCGGGTAGGACTCGAACCTACGACCCAGCGGTTAACAGCCGCTTGCTCTACCAACTGAGCTACCAGGGAATGGCCGCTTCAAAAGCGGCGAATTACTATAATATCTAACGTTGGAAAGTGGAACAAGTGCCGATTACAAGCCAAATTATGCTTCTCGAGTGAGACCTGGCCAGCCCTGGGTTCCTTGAATCGGCTGCTAGTCAAGCAACTTTTCCAGGACAACGCATTTGCCGTTTTCACAATGTTCCACATTGGTCATATAGGCCTTGATGAGGGCAAGTCCACGACCACCTGGGACCTCCAAGTTTTCAGCGTTGCAGCAATCGGGAACAACCGATGGATCGTAGCCAGCACCTTCGTCAGAAATTCTGGCATAAAACCGCTTGTCGGATAGTTCGCACTCGACATGAACGCTTTTCGACGGATCGTGCTTGTTGCCATGTCTCACGGCATTGCTGATCGACTCTTCGAGAGCCATGTGAACCCCGAAGAGAACTTCCTTGCTCCAGCCCAAGCTTTCTAAGCCTCCTAATACCTCCTGTACAAAATCGTGATAAGCTGTGAGCGTGCTGGGCAAAACACGTTTGATTCGCTGAGGCTTGGAATTAGAAGTCATGATGTACCGTTCGGTATACAGGCCTAACCACTGCCACTAAGCACAATCAAAGTACAGCTAACGCATCTGCCTCGCTGTCTTTTATCTTAAACAGTTTGTCCAAATTTGTGATTGTGAATACTTGGAAAATTTCGGGGGCGATATTCGTGAGAATGAGATCCGCACCGCTTCGTTTCGCCTTTTTCTCAAAAGTAATCAGTTTTCCGAGGGCTGCTGATGACAGAAATTCAACTTGGGAAAAATTAAGTACAAATTTCTGCGGCTTATCGTCTTCGCCTACCAATGAGAATAGCTCTTCGCCCAATTCTTGAATCGTCTCCGGATCGATAATTTTCTGATCCTTAAAACGAATGACTTTCACTTGAGCAGACTCACTAACTTCAATTCGATTCATAATGTCAATGCTCTGTAAGATTGTGGCAGTTAATACGGACCAGAACTCATGCACGCTGGCCAATAGCAGGGCACTACTCAATACCCAGCAAACCCTAATTGCGATAATATCTGGCTCTGAAAAAGTGTCAAGTCAGCGAAGGGTACACCTGATGCCTGTTGAGAAGCTCTCCACAAGCTTTCTATGCTTGAATCCGGTTTAATTAACCACTTGCTCGGGGATCGGAGGGGGCACCGAAGATTTATATACGGCTCGGCTGATCAGCAGATGATTCCGACCGTTGAATTCCGTTACCACCCCATTCACACTCCATCGAATGCTTTCAGATTCATCAGAGCCTTTCAAGGTGCGAACGACACGCTCAAGGTTGAGGTTAGGCAGCGCGGCTAACTCATAATTGTCTTCTGTTACGAAGGTCGCTCCCTCACCATCCTGTCGAAAAAATCCGCCCCTGTTAACTATCAGAGTTCCTTCGCGTATGCGAAGTTTAGCATTCTCGTCTGATTCATTTCGCAAGTGCTTGCCAGAATTAAACTGGCTCGTGGAGCTTGACACTCCCGTCACATTCTCTTGCGCGGTGAGCGTTAGCCCAAGGAGAGAAATTAATGTCGCAGCCAGAACCCACCTGGAAAGTCGAATACCATTCATAAGTGAGGTAATCATGGCGCTGTTTCTGCTTTCGGTTAGCTCAAGCAGCTGAGTCAAGTACCGATAGGTTTCCGTTTAACCACCAGGTCTTTTCATAGCCATGCTATGAAGGATCAATACCGAGCCGACTGAGATCAAACACCAACCCAACCATTCAGGTGGATTGATGACTTTGTTTGGTAGCACTCCTATATCACTTGTGAACGATACCATCGAGGTATTGCTTGTTGAAGCTTGAGTGCGTTCTGCCAGAAATTTGGTGGCTTCTTGGTTTAATACATAGGAACTTACCATGCGGAGCTGGAGTCCCATGAGGATAATCACAATGCCCAGAAAGAAATACTGGTTGCGATTAAGTTCCACAGTACGTTCCTTCCCCAGTTCGATTGTCCGTGCCAGAAATTGAGCAATGTATCCCGCCAACTCACCTTCAGCAGAAAACGGCGGGCTCACTATATATTCTATCGCTAGAGATGCTCCGCAAACTCCAGCATCTCTCCTTAATGTTTCAATCGTACGGAAAGTGAGACTGCTAGAAAAAAGTCGGAAAATAACGATTTGCGATAGAATTCGATTTTCCCAGCTCTAACTAGAATAACCTGTTGACTCTTAGCGAATATTACGATTAAGCAGGCGCTCGATTCCTTGATTGACCGTTTCGTTGATGGCATTGTCGATCAGGTCCCGCCGGCCTGCTTGTACCAGTGCAGCGGCAACCTGGGCATTCTGAGCCCAATCGGCTACTTGAAACTCACGTATATCTACATAAGTTGCTGCCAATTCCCCATTAATCTTGGGTATCAGGTGCAGGCCGTCTTTGGAATGGATCACATGATAGGACATGGCAAAGTAGACAAGCACCGCACCAATGACTAATCCAGATAAGAAGGAAAATAAACGACGCATAGCATGCTAATCCTTAGAAAGTTGCGTATAGTACAGGCCCGGCTAACAGTCTACCAGAAATTGCTCGAAGAAACCCGATCACTATCGCCGCCCCTTAACAGGTTACGGGGCTCCGCGGCAAATGACCGATCGGGCGTGAGTTTTCGGTGTTCCGGGGCGGATTCTTCCGGAAGTTGTGGTTATAATGACTTGCATTTGAGACCTTGTTCGCTGATTCGCCCGATTGCTTGACTTGCCACTCGGAGTCTGGCAATTCTAGACAATGGCGATGAATTTTTTCACCACAATTCGCCGCAGCGCGGTAAGTTTTCAGGAATACCTCTGAAGCTGTGGCTTTTACCCATGCTGGAAACCCATGCGCGTTTCATATCGTCCCCACCCGATTAAAAATTTATTACTGACAGGACTTTTCTGTCAGGTGGTAGTTGGTTGCAATTGGAATGGATCAGAGAAGACTTCAACTGTAGAGCATAAGACTCGATCCGTTTACGCTTTGGGGCGTATAGAACCGGCCTCGGGCATTATTTCAGTTAGCGCGGTTCCTGGTGAGCGGCTGATGCAACTTGATCCCGATGTGGCCGTAAACCAACGAGTACCCGCAAATGGAATTTTAGGTTTGCTGAGTAGTTACCCTTTGGGTAAAGCCCAACTAAAAGCTCTCATTAAGAAAAAGGAATTGGCTGACAACAATCGCCTAAATCAAATCGCGGTTGCCGAGGCTCAACAGGCACAAGCTGAAGCCTCATTGGCACAAGCACAAGCTAAGCTGGAGGAACTCGAACTCCAAGAAGAAAAACTACAAGCGTTGAAAACTGCCAGTTTACTTGCGAATGAGAAATTGATTCAACTTGAATCATTGCAAGCCAGTGATCCAGAACTGGTAACTGACTATCAGCTCAGAAAGCAGCGTAACGAAATGGATGCCACCCTGGCAGATTATACAATTGCGAACGATAGTTACGACTCGGCCAAACATGCAGCCGAGAAAACCGTCGCTGCCGCCGAGGCGAATATTGCAGCAACGAAACACACACTCAAACAGCTAGAGCAGAAATTCGAAGAGCAGGCGATCGATCAAGAAATTGAAGTTGCCAAAGAAACTTTAAAAAGGTCTGTGATACTCGCTCCCAATGTTTCTCCTGAATCTTTAAAAGACGTGCTGAGCATTGAAATCAAAGCCGATCATGAACCAGGCTCTCCCGAGGGGCGTGGTCCTTATACGGTTCTCAAGACCTATCTGCAGCCCGGTGAATTCATCACGCAAACTCCCATCATGCAGTTGGGCAACCTTCGTGAGATGGTATGTATCGCCGAAGTTTATGAGGCGGATGTCAAGGATCTCGAGATAAACCAACCTGCCACGATCCGCAGCCCATCTTTTTCAGGGAACTATGCTGACCGCATCGACCCAAATACGAATGAGCGTATCGGCGGAATCAAGGGACACATTGTTCAAATTGGTGGTGTGATAGGCTCTCCTGGCTTGGCAAGCCGAAACCCCCTAGCTCCTGCCGATCGCAATGTAGTCGATGTGCGTATTGCCATCGACGACCATGAGGCAGTTGCAGATCTCTCTCGTCGAGTTGGCTTACAGGTGACCGTTGAATTCGACGAGCAAGAGGTTGATTCTCCTTCACCCATTGATGAGCCGGCAAGTTCTGATTCTCTTCCCACCTCTCATTCCAAGGAAAGCAACTAACCCATCTTTACAAGAGAGCCAATCTGAAAACAAGGATCAGGTTTCTGGCTTGGGCATTACGGCAATGAGAATCCATGAAAACCCCCCTCGCCTGGAAGAATCTAGTTCATAACAAAGTTCGAACGGTCATTGGCGTGGCTGGCGTAAGCTTTGCAGTGATCTTGATCTTTATGCAACTAGGATTTCTTGGGGGCATCATTCAAACTGCCACTCAGATCTATGATGCCTTCGAATTCGATTTGATGCTCCGCTCACCAGCCTACTTGCATCTAACCGAAGCACGTTCCTTTCCACGTTCTCGTGTGTTTCAGGCCGCTTCATTGCCCGAAGTGACTCAAGCTCGGTCGTTTTACCTGGGACTAAGTGAATGGCAGGCGCCCGCTAAGATCAAATCGCCCCCATCAAATGACCGCCCCTCTGCGAGCAAGACGACCTTGGAGGAAGAAGGAGATTGGCGCGCCATCATCACGATGGGGACAGATCCCCAAGACCCCGCTTTCAATCGGGAAGACATCAACGCCGAGGCCCGCAAACTTACGGATCCAACTTTTGTGTTGGTTGATGTTAAGTCAAAGAGTGAGTATGGTCCCAAAAATGGTGAAAAATTTGGCAAAGCAGATATTGGAGTTGAGACGACTTTAGGTCCCGAACGTGTACGTATCGTGGGACTCTTTGAACTCGGAACCGGCATGGCATCTAACGGTGCATGCCTGACAAATCCGGAAGGATACATTCGGGCTTGTCCTTGGCAGACCATCGATGATGTGACTTTCGGCCTTCTCAAACTCGAAGATCCATCGAACGCCGATCGAGTGCGAGAGAAGCTGATGAGCATCTATGGGATCCCCTCCAGGAGCGATCCATCTGTTTCACGTCTGACTCCAGCCTCACTTTCAAATGCAGACGTTGAGATACTCACTCGCCAGCAGGCACTAGACCGCGAAGAACACCGCTGGGTTCACGAAACTCCCTTGGGGCAGATTTTTACTCTTGGTGTTTGGGTTGCGCTATTTGTGGGAGTTGCAATCGTTTATCAAGTCCTTTCGACGGACATCGCAAACATGATGAGCGAATATGCCACACTCAAAGCGATGGGATATGGCGCAAAGTATTTAACGCGCGTCGTGCTTTCACAGGCCGTACTTTTGGCTGTGTTTGGTTATGTACCTTCGATCTTGGTGTCGTGGATACTGTATTATGTGGTCGAAAGCCTTTCAGGCATGCCAATGAACCTGACTCCCGGCATAGCGGTATTGGTATTTACACTGGCGATCGTCATGTGTGTTGTATCGGGCTTAGCTGCGCTGCGAAAACTGTATAAAGCTGATCCCGCGGATTTGTTTTAGGAAATTCGTGAAACGAGATGACATCATTCCGCAAAACCCCATTGGCGTGGAAGAACTTAACGCACGATTGGCGGCGGCTGGTCGTAGCCATTTGCGGTATCGCCTTTGCCGTTCTGCTGATGTTCACACAAGTGGGGTTTCAAAATGCCCTGTTCGATAGCCAGGTCAAATTGATCGATGATCTAAACGGAGATATTTTTCTAGTGAGCAAGGCTAAATTCACGCTTGCTTCGGAAAAGCGATTCCCCATCACTCGCCTCAACCAGGCGCGATCCTGCTCTGGAGTAGAAGGTGCCTACCCTCTGTATACGGAGCTTACAACTTCTGTACTTCGGCGGATGGAAAATGGCATGGGGAATCGTGGCTATCCACTTCGTTCAATAGGATTTTTTCTGGATGATCCTGTCTTCCAAACGGATGCGATCAACGATCAACTTTATCGTCTGCGATCACAGGGGACGGCGCTGATCGACTCGAAGAGCAAACGAAGCAAGTTTCCTTTCCCATATGATAACGATGAAGCGCTGGCTCAGGAGCGAGTCGAACTATTAGGCAAGAAACTTTCGTTGGTTGGAACCTTTGAGTTGGGAACCGATTTTGCTCACGACGGCAACCTCGTAATGAGCGCCGAAAATTTTGCCCAGTATTTTCCCCAGCGAGTCCGTCTGGGCGACCCCTTGAGTGTGATTGATATCGGCATTGTGGACGTGCTTCCAGATGCCAATGTCGAAACTGTTCGTGCGCTCATTGAAAAAACCGTCGATAAAGATGTCAAAGTGCTAACTCGCACACAATTTCGCGAAGAGGAAGTTGGATTCTGGGATAAAAGCACACCGATCGGCACCATCTTTATGGCTGGAAAGATTATCGGATTTATTGTCGGCATGGTCATCTGTTATCAGGTGATCTATTCCGATATCACGGATCACATGGCAGAGTTCGCGACGCTCAAAGCAATGGGCTACAACTCTCGCTATTTCATCATGTTGATTCTTACCGAATCAGTGCTCCTGGCTATTGTTGGGTTTATACCGGGAAGCGCTGTTAGTGCGCTAATGTATACATGGCTTTCCGAGAAAACAGGCTTGCTGATGGTGATGTCTGATACCGCGATGTTACAGGTCTTTTCCTCGACGGTTGCGATGTGTGTAGCGTCTGGAATGTTGGCAGTTCGAAAACTTCTTTCGGCCGATCCAGCTAGTCTGTTTTAGAATGTAAATGTATTCAAATAACATTGATTGACTCGTAGAAACCCCCAAATATCAATTATGAATTCACAAACGACTATTCCCGCAACCAGTGGAGCCTTCACCGGTGGCATTCAAATGCCGAAAACGGTGAAAGTTCAGGGTCTGAATCATTATTTTGGCGAGGGTGAGCTCCGCAAGCAGGCCCTCTACGAGAACAATCTGGAGGTCCGGCGTGGTGAAATCGTCATCATGACGGGACCTTCAGGTTCGGGAAAAACAACGCTCCTGACACTGATAGGTACCCTCCGCACCGTCCAGGAGGGAAGCCTCAAGGTGCTGGGTAATGAACTATTGGGTGCCGACCGTGATCTTATCGGGCGAATTCGCAAGGAAATGGGGTTCATCTTCCAGGCCCATAACCTTTTCGAATCGTTGACTGCCTACCAGAACGTCAACATGGCTGCAGAACTAGTAGGACTTGATCCCATGATCGCCGAAGGGAGAATTAATTCCCTTTTGACTCGACTCGGGCTCGGACATCGGATTCACTACAAGCCCAAGAGTCTTTCTGGGGGACAAAAGCAGCGCGTTGCGATTGCACGGGGCCTTGTACACAAACCGAAGCTGATCCTGGCCGACGAACCAACAGCGGCTCTTGACGAGAAGTCGGGCCGAGAAGTTGTCACGCTCTTCCAGGAACTGGCCCGAGATGAGGGCTGCACGATCATTATGGTCACACACGATAACCGCATCCTCGACGTAGCCGATCGGATTGTAAACATGGTTGACGGCAAGATTAAATCCGACGTGGCCGTCCAAGAAACCTCGGTCATCTGTGAGTTCCTGAAGCAGTATCCTTTGTTCTCCGATCTCTCGCCGAATACTCTGGCTGAGGTGGCGGACCAGATGATGATTCACGAAGCCCAAGAAGGAGACGTCGTCATCCGTCAGGGCGATGCAGGCGACCTGTTCTATCTCATCCGGACAGGCAGCGTCGATGTTCTGATCGATGATGGCACCGGTGATAAAAAGGTAGCCGAGTTAAAGCAGGGCCAATATTTCGGCGAGGCTGCCCTGATAACCGACGAGCCGCGGAATGCAACCATCGTGGCACGCGAACCGTGTGTCTTCTATGCCCTGGGCAAAGACGACTTCCGCGCCGTGCTGGAAACTAGTGCCACGTTCGAAGAGGAACTGCGCCAAGCGTTGTTCCGTCGGCAATAAGAGAGTTGATCGCCACAATAAACACAAAGAGTCACGAAAAGATCGTGGTTATCCGACTACTCCTTTTCGTGCCTTGTGCTTCTATGTGGCTTTTTCATCTAGTTCCGACTTTGTTCAACTCGTGTGCTCCTATTCATTTGCTTAGTTGCGGCCTATAGATGCGTAGAGGTATAATCTCGTCGGATCGTCCTCCACGACTTGTGAACAGTATCAGCCCCACTAAGATGAGGTAAAACCGATCATGAACGCTAAAGAAACCTTGTGTGCCACTCTTGACACTAGCAGCATGGTACTCGGCAAGTACCTGGAAGATTTAACTGATTCTGATCTGATGCGGCGGCCGGGAGAAGGTTGCAATCATATCGCCTGGCAATTGGGCCATCTGATCAGCTCTGAAAAACAACTACTGCAAGCGGTTGGCGCTGGAACTGACGTCGAGCTCCCGGAAGGCTTTGCCGAGAAACATAGTAAAGAAACGGTCACTGACGACAATTCTGCTAATTTTTACACAAAGCAAGAATACGTCGCCTTGTTTGAAAAAGTCCACAATGCGACTAAAGCTGCGCTCGACAAAATATCCGAGGCTGATCTCGACAAACCCGCCCCCGAGCACTTCCGCTCGATGTTCCCCACCGTGGGCCACGTCTACGTTCTAATCGCCACTCACGGCATGATGCACGCAGGGCAACTGGTGCCAGTGCGCCGGGCGCTGGGGAAACCAGTGGTGATTTAAGTCATGGAAGGGTGAAGCCGCAGAAAAATAATGTGCACTTTATTCAAGCTTCTCTTTGAAACAGTCATTTCGGTTATCTAAGTGAAACACAGTCATCTGGCCCAGACCACGAGGGCATCGATGCGAATTGTTACGTTACTCAAAACGATTGTGGCCAGTTGTCTCCTAGCCCTCACTCTTTTCACAGCCTCCACTTCCGCAAAGCAGCCACCCAATATTCTGTTCATCTATTTAGACGACTTCGGTTGGAAAGATGCGGGGTACATGGGGTCTGACTTTTATGAGACTCCTAACATCGACTCTCTGGCACGAGGAGGGATGATTTTTACGGATGCCTACTCTTGTGCGGCGAATTGTGCACCTGCGAGGGCCTGTCTGTTGTCCGGGCAATACACCCCTCGTCACCAGATCTTCAATGTGGGCACCAAACCGCGTGGTAAGTCCAAACATCGCCGACTGAAACACATTCCGGGTACAAATACTTTGAGACCGGAGATCATCACTTGGGCAGAAGTTCTGCAGCAGGTCGGGTATCGAACTGGCATGTTTGGCAAGTGGCACTTGGGAACTGATCCGACTACCCAAGGTTTCGATGTGGCATTAGAGCACAATAAACTGCCTGGCTTTGATGCCCACTATGGACCCCGAGGTGAATATCTTGCTGATGTTCTGACAGATCGGGCAATCGATTTTGTCAAAGAGAGCGAAGACCAGCCCTGGTGTGTCTATCTCTCCCACTTTGCTGTCCACACGCCTTTCCAACCTAAAAAAGAGCTGCTGCCGAAGTACGAAGCGAAGAAACTGGGAAAGCTTCATGATAATGTCACAATGGCAACAATGATTCAGGCGGTCGACGACGCGGTCGGACGACTGATTGACGCACTTGCGGAAACGGGTGCACGCGACAATACAGTGGTCCTGTTCTACTCCGACAATGGGGGATTCGGTCCTGCCACGGATATGGATCCCTTATGGGGTTACAAAGGGACCTATTTTGAGGGAGGAATTCGAGTTCCCTTTTTTGTAAACTGGCCGGGTGTGATAACGCCTGGAACCGAGTGCGGTGTGCCGATCATAGGAGTCGACCTTTTCCCAACCATCTGTGAGATTGCTGGCGCATCACTGCCAAAACAGATACTCGACGGAAGGAGCCTCATGCCACTTTGGAAAGGGACGGAAAATGACTTGGAAAAACGCCCCATTTTCTGGCACTTTCCTGCGTATCTTGAAAGTTATCCTGTCAATTCGGAGCAAAGTGATCCTCTGTTCCGCACCCGACCCGTGGGTGCAGTGCGAGTTGGCGATTATAAGTTGATGGAATTCTTTGAGGATGGCCATATTTCGTTATTCAATCTTCAAAAAGACAACGGAGAGAGGCACAATCTAGCTGAAGAATTACCGGAAAAGCGGGACGAGCTACTTCAAATCCTCAAGACGTGGCAACACGATGTGAGGGCGCCCATTCCGTCAGAACCGAACCCAAAATTCGACCCAAAAGCCGAAAGAAATGCTTTGCAGAAAGCAGCGATTTACCGAGAAAAAACGTTGCAAAAAGATCTGTAACAATCTTCAGCCCCTCTCGCTTAATACTCCAGGAGACGACGCGTTTCCCGTCCTTTTCACGCCTGGAGACTCTATCTATGTACTCTGCTTGCCCCAATACGCTCAAGACCCAATCGCCTACTGATTCCCTGTTGTTGAACTTGCTGGAAAAGCGATCAAACCGTGCGCAATGGAATTTGGATGAGAAGAATAGTAAACATGTTCCAAGAGTTGAGGTTTACCGCGATGGCTGCGGAGACATTATCAATGTCAAGATCGGCTCCTGGCGGATTCTATCTCGAGATGTTCATCGCCGGATTGTCGAAGTTCGTGAACTTGCCTGCCAGCGAGTTGCAGTGCGGATTGAAGTAGAAAATCACAATCGACTCTGTTCGCATTGCACGATCTGGGAGCTATACGATTATAAGGGTCATCTTTTGTCGATGCTTCAGGACCTCGGTGACAGAGAGATTTGGCTCACCACCGGTTTTGTAAGCAGACGTAAGTCTTGCTGAATAGTTCGGTTGGCAGAAACTCATTTTGCCAGACCGTTGAGTTGGAGAGTCTCATGAGATAATATCGCTCGATAGGATCGCATTTCTGGAATTTCTCATGTGAGAGGAACAGCATGACCTTGCTTCCCAAAAATAATGGCGCGGGCGCGGGAAGAGATCAATTGGCGCTTATGCGAACCCACATGGCCAACGAACGGACATTGCTGGCATACCTGCGGACTGCATTGATGCTGGTCGTTACCGGTGGAACGATTTTAAAGTTTTTAGCAGATATCGTTTTCTATCAAGTAGTTGGGTGGATAATTATTACCAGTGGAATTACGGTCGCCGTCTTAGGTATTAAACGTTATCGCCAGTACCAAAGACAATTTGCCTTCGATGCCAATACGGCCCAGGTGGATTGCAAAGTGCCGGCAGGCGAATCCCGCTCAACACCTCCCACGGAACTCTAGGAAATTAAGCAAGCGATTACTCCCTTCTTTTACCAGCAGCCTATATTTTGTAAACTCGATGACTGTGTAGGCATTACCATTCCGTTGGCCAATTCAGGAATCCCGGTTCGGATTGACCCTAACTTGGATCATCTGACCACCTTATCTATTAAAGTCTCAGCCCCGCAATGGAAAAACCTATCTCGTCGCCCAACTACCTGGGAAGCTGGATTACGCTTGGTTTGCTTCTGGGGATTCTTTGCGGCGTTCTATTTGGAGAGTATTGTGCAAAGCTTGAGATTATTGGACAGGCTTATGTGCGTCTCCTGCAGATGACCGTGCTACCTTATCTTGTCTTCTCGCTAATAGGCAAGATGGGACGGCTGGATATACAGAAAGCCAGAAAACTCGGCGCTATAGCTCTTGTTGTAATGTTCTGCTTGGGGACGATCGGTGTTCTCCTGATCGTCGCAGTGTCAACGATACTTCCACCTGTTCAAGGAGCTTCGTTCTATAGTCCCACGCTCAAGAGATTGGGTGCGGAACAGAATGATCTGTTAGCTCAGTTTATTCCGATGAATATTTTTCATTCGCTATCTTCAGAATATGTACCTGCTGTCGTGCTTTTCTGCCTGTTTTTTGGAAGTGCACTTATGCTCGTCCGAGGAAGAGAGCAATTACTTGATTTTCTAGACATCTGCTCGGACGCAATAGGACGTGTGAACTTGTTTCTGGTTCGATTAGCTCCGATTGGTCTGTTTGCTCTTTCGGCAGCTGCCTCGGGAAAACTTCGGATTGATGAGATTTCGCGACTTCAAGCCTACTTGATAATGTTCACCCTGGCTTGCGTGATAGCTGCATTTGGAGTGCTCCCCTTGCTTGTTTGCAGCTTTACTCGCATACGCTACCGCGACTTGCTCAGGGCGGCACAGGAACCTGTACTTACGGTTATTGCGACTGGCAAACTCTTTGTGGTTTTGCCGCAAGTAGCAGAAAAATGCGAACAATTACTCAAAGAAAATGCAGAACCCAATTCTGACATTGGAGAAACTACTCCTGCGCTCTTGGTGCCTTTGACTTATTCCCTTCCACATATGGGAAAAGTGTTTGCATTTATTTTTGTTTCTTTCGGAGCCTGGTACGTGGGGCGCGAACTGACACCCGTTCAAACAGCAGGAATGGCAGCCACCGGTACTCTTACCAGTTTCGCCAGTCCACTAATCACAATTCCCTATCAGCTCGACCAATATCAACTACCACAAGACCTGATGGCATTGTTCATTCTGCCAGGTTTCATTACGACTCGGTTGGCAGACGTCGTCGGGGTATTTCACTTGATGGTTGTTACCATCATTGTGACCAAGGTTCTGCAAAGGAGTGCAAGAATTAATTGGACTATCTTGGCATCTGCCTCGTTCCTTCTGGTGGTATGCATGTTAATCTTGGGAACGGCCAGCCGTTGGTATCTTACATCAACCACTCCCAAATATGACCTCGACGAGCGACTTCTTTCGATGGAGATTTCCGCTCCATATCGTGATGTTTACGTATACGACTCCCGAGACGATTTGCCCAGTCGGTCGCATTCTCAAACCTCGACTTTTGATCGAGTCAAAGAAGAGAAACTGCTACGTGTCGGCTACCATCCAGACCATTTACCTTACTCCTTCTTTAATAAACAAAACCATTTGGTTGGTTTGGACGTCGAACTGATGCACTTGTTGGCAGATAGTCTCCAGGTGCGTCTGGAGTTTGTTCCCTATAAGTACAATACTTTGATCGAACAGCTCGATTCTGGAGAAATCGACATCGCTTTGGGGGGATTGATTGTAAATCCACGGAGATTGGTGCACATCGGTTTCACCGAACCTTATCAGATTGCCACGATGGCAATCGTTCTACCGGATCATAGGCGTGGCGAATTCGAGACCTGGCGTGACTCGAGTATACCGAATGACATTCGCTTAGGAGTCGTCTCAGAAGACCTGGCCATTGCAGCCCGTCGAGAGATGCCACAAGTCGAGATCGTGGTGATCGACTCGATCGCAACTTTTTTTGAAGGGAATCATCAAAAACTCGATGGTCTCATTATCACTGCCGAAGAAGGAGCGACATGGAATGTCTTGCATCCAGACCATGCGGTAGTTACACCTAACCCTATTGTGCAGAGACCCGTCGCAATGGCGGTCCGGTCGGATGACACCGAGTGGATTAGTTTCCTTAATAGCTGGATAGATTTTGAAAGGCTCGATGGCTCACTCGATCGGCTTCGGAGATTTTGGATAGAAGGAGCCGGCGCCCAGCAGAAACCACCTCGCTGGTGCGTGATGCGAGACGTGCTTCATTGGCTCCCGTGACACTTCTTACACTAAATGCAACAAGTCCCAGTGACTGCTAGCTGAAATCTAAGCACATCTACTTCTGTAATTGCAGCCCAACAGGCTGCTCTCATGCTAGCACGAAATGGGTGTCAAACTTTAGGAATTAGCGAAGATTTGCCGATCATGTAATCAGGGTCTGCGCGAATCCAATCGCTCCTCCTCCGCGCATTTGAACTGCCAAAAGTGAATTGTTGACTATGGAACCATCGATGGGATATCAGCGATATCGATGGATGGTTGCCTTGTTCATCTTTCACTTAGTCACAATTAGTACGTGGAATAATATTTCGATAGCCCAAGAACCCATCCCGCTTCCCCGTACTGCTGAAGCACTTCGAGTTCGAGGCGGATCTACTACGACTTTTCTGGATGTTGCCGATCCACGCGTACCGATCGACAACACTGAATCTGGAGTTTCTTACGTTTGCTATCAAGGAAGTTCGGTGCCGAATGGCTTAGGAGGGATGTCTCAAGTAAAAATCGGCTACGATGCTGGTTTTGTGCTAGCCAGCGAAAAGCAGCTTGATCTTAAGGAAGAAGAAACTCCATTTCTAATCCGGGTGAATGGGTGGGCCCAATTTCGACATTTAGCATTTGAATCGGAAGGCGCGAATCCAGACCAGAATCAGTTCCAGTTAACGCGTGCTCGACTCGTGTTTTCTGGAAACGTATTTACCCCCGACTTGGATTATTTCGTTCAGTTAGATGGTCGCAGCAGCAACGGAGATGACGCGCGGTTTTTGGACTATTTCATGACTTATGATTTTGGTCATCATTCTCTGGGCTACGAGAAAAGGATTCTCGGAGTCAAGGCTGGCAAATATAAAATTCCCTTTTCGTTAGCCCGTTATATCTCGGGCCGACAGTTGGAGTTTAGCGATCGGTCGATGGCCAGCATCTATTTTGACGCAAACCGCAGTCTGGCCTGTGGTCTATACGGTACTTTGCATGGATTGGTCATTCCCTGGCAGTGGGAAACAGCAATTTTAAATGGCTTAGATACTGGTACTGTGGAAACTGGCAGTAGCGGTGGCTTGGACGACAATTTCGCATACGCCGCTCGCCTGATGGCCTTTCCTCTGGGCGATTGGGGAACAAGTGAGTTGGCAGATTTCGAGTGGCACGACGAACTGGCAACGAGGATCGGCGCTGCCTGGGCCGATTCAATAATTAATAGGAGTGGATTGAATGAATTCGATAGTATTCGCGTTGTTGATACTGGACAAGAGCTTTCTTCGATATTGCCACTGGGTGTCGATCAATATACGGTCAATCTCTTCTCAATAAACCATTCCTGCAAATGGCGTGGGTGGTCTCAAACATTGGAATACTATTTCCGCTACATCAATGATTTTGAAGGAGCGGCAATTCCAAATCTGTTTGACCACGGGTTTTGGTTTCAACTCGGTAAATTTGTGCTACCAGAAAAACTCGAATTACTTGCTAGATGGTCACGCGTCGAAGGCAACTCGGGAACTTTGGGAGTTGCCAATGAAAGCTCAGAAGAAATTGCAGGTGGATTTGCCTGGTACTTTCATAAACAAAACGCCAAATTGACATCCGATGTAACTTACTTAAATGGGGCCCCGATCAACTCTGCCACTTTGGGAATTTCGCCCGGCGACATCGGTTGGCTCTTCCGAACGCAATTTCAGTTTGCGTTTTAAGCATCGGTTCGTTTGGTTTTCTTCCGCAATCTTGGAGAGGGAATTGCATGTGAATCCTTGTGCTCTAATTTTTTCTTAAAAGTCGACTAAGATTACTAAAGTCGCTATTTCTCACTTGTGGAACAATGTTGCAAATTCGATTTCGACAAACTAAATCATCCATTGAATCATTTGAACGAGTTTCCTGATTAACATTTGGAAATGTTTCAAATGAAAAACCAAAGCGTGAACTGCTTTGAAGTCGTGATTTATTGTTACAAATTACCATTGGTAATAATTAAGTTATTTTCATGCAATCCTTTTGTCCAAAAGGTAGCTAACAAACAACACCTTGGGTAGAATCCAGAGTAATCGCTCGTTACTCCCGTAATGACTTCAATCGGATCGACAGGATATCGTGCCATGGGTCGTCAAACAGCTAAAGTATTCACTCTTATCGTCTCATTAACTTTAAGTTCTTACTCACCGCAGGCACTCGCTCAAAGCAATCCGCATGGCACAACTCAAATGCTGCCTAGGCCAGAAGAGCCCTTTGAGGGAAAGATTGGATTGACCTACAAAGACTCTGAAGCTGTCAAACCAAAGCTTAAGATTCCCAAAACTTTCGGCCTGGAGAATCCCCCGAACATTCTCTTGGTGCTCATTGACGATTGTGGTTACGGACAGGTGGGTACTTTTGGAGGTGGCATTCCCACGCCAAATATGGACCGCGTGGCGAATAATGGACTGCGATACACGCGATTCCATACTACGGCACTTTGCTCTCCAACACGTGCTGCCTTACTCACAGGTCGTAACCACCATTCGGTGGCCACCGGTGTCGTGGGGGAATTAGGGACTGGCTTTCCTGGTTACTCCGGCATTATCCCAGCTAGCGCTGGCACATTTGCCGAAGTTTTGCGTGAGTATGGCTATATGAATGCCTGGTTTGGCAAGAACCACAACGTCCCCGACTGGGAAAGAAGTCTAGTAGGTCCCTTCGATCGGTGGGCTGATGGGCTGGGATTTGACTACTTTTATGGATTCCTGGGCGGGGATACCGATCAGTGGCACCCAGCCTTAGTGGAGAACAAAAAACGAATTGAGCCTCCGGTAAAAAATGAGGATGGTAGTCCTTACCATTTCACCACCGACATCGCCGACAAGGCTATCCGCATGATGCGTGCTTCTAAAGCAGTCGCGCCACAGCGACCGTTCTTTGTCTATTTCTGCACGGGGGCAACACATGCCCCTCATCAAGTGCCCCAGGAATGGATAGAGAAATTTAAAGGCAAGTTCGACGGCGGTTGGGACAAGTATCGTGAGGAAACCTTCGCCCGGCAAAAGAAGATGGGCATCATCCCACAGAACGCCCAGCTGACTGAACGTCCAGACTCGCTTCCCGCCTGGGATTCATTGCCTGAGGAGGAACGAAAAGTTTACGCCCGCATGATGGAAGTGTTTGCCGCCTTCACCGCTCATACCGATCATGAAGTCGGCAGGCTGATCGATGCCATTGACCAATTGGGGGAACGGGACAACACCATCATTATCTACATGGCAGGCGACAATGGGTCGAGTGCCGAGGGTGGTCTGAATGGCCTCTTGAATGAAATGACTTTTTTTAATGCCATCCCTGAACCCCTCGACTTGAAACTTAAGGCGTTCGACACCTTGGGTAGCGACAAGCACTACAATCACTTTCCGGCTGCATGGGCACATGCGATGGACACACCATATCAATGGACAAAACAGATCGCGAGCCACTTTGGTGGCACCCGGAACGGCTTAGCTATTTCCTGGCCAAAAGGAATCAAAGCCCGCGGCGACATACGCGACCAATTCCATCATGTGATCGACATTGCGCCTACCATCCTGGAGATTGTGGGGGTTGAGGCTCCCGTTGAACTCAATGGCATTTCCCAGAAACCTATTGAAGGAATCAGCATGGTTTACACGTTCGACGACGCCAACGCCGAAGACCGTCGGACCACCCAATATTTCGAGATGCTCGGCAATCAGGGCATCTACCACGACGGCTGGATGGCCAGCGCTATCCGTGGTGTGCCTTGGCTGAGCGCGAATCCACCCATGGACCTATTGGATATGCCCTGGGAACTTTACAACATCGAAGAAGATTTTACTCAATCGAACAATCTGGCGGAGAAGAATCCTGAAAAACTGAAGGAACTGATAAAACAGTTTTTCGCCGAAGCAGCCAGGTACAACGTCCTTCCATTAGATGATCGCAGGACAGAGCGCCTGAATGTCGCTAATCGTCCCAGTTTGACCGAGGGCCGTACCAAGTTCGTATACCCCAACTTACTTCGGCTACCGGAAGGTGCAGCCCCAGATCTAAAGCATCGAAGCCATACCATCACAGCCGAAGTTGAAATACCCCAGCAGGGCGGTGAAGGAATGCTGTTTACTCAAGGAGGTCGCTTTGCGGGATTCGGAATGTTCGTCAAGGATGGGAAACTTGTCTATCATTACAACCTTGCGGGCGTGGAACGCTTCACCGTGGAGTCTGATCAGCGCGTCCCTACTGGTAAAACTACCTTGAAAGCTGTCTACGAGTCGGATGCTGACAAGCCTTTTTCGGGTGCTGATGTGACGCTCTACGTCAATGACAAAAAAGTCGGAAAAGGCCGAGTGGAAAAAAGCATTCCAAATCGTGTCACACTCGACGAGACGATGGACATCGGCTTTGACACCGGCACACCTGTCATGGAAGGCTACGACATGCCCTTCGATTTTACCGGCAAGCTCAACTCAGTGACGATCGAACTGAATTAGGGTCGATTGATTGTGAAACTGCTAGGTATGAAAAAGCTATAGAGAGGTCTACTGTATTGCCTTTACTGTGAATGTAGGGATGGTTTAATTCCTTACTGGTCAAACGGTGAGGATCAATCCCACTACTTTTTAACCTGCGAACCAGTGGGTCCGTGACAAGTGTTAAAAAGTTAAGTAAGCTTAAGGGCATTGCTATCCCCTATATATTCTGTGACCTAATGGAGAATCGCCATGATCGAACCACTCCAACATGAATCCGAAAAAGTTCTTGGTTTCAAACTTTCCGGCAAGCTGCACGACGAGGACTACAAGAAGTTTGTTCCCATGGTCGATGCGGCGATTGCCGAAGAGGGCAAGATTCGAATGCTTGCTCTATTTAAGGATTTTCATGGTTGGGACATGCACGCCCTCTGGGACGATACGAAATTCGCCACAACCCATTGCACTAAAATCGAACGCATTGCTCTGGTCGGAGAGAAAAAGTGGGAAGAATGGATGGCCAAGGTCTGTAAGCCCTTTACCATGGCCAAAATCAAATACTTTGATGCCCACGAGATCGACGATGCGTGGAAGTGGCTGGATGAAAAGTAATGTCGAGTCTATTCAGTGAAACCGTCTACCCCTGAGCCGCATTCGGTAAGAGGTTACTCACATTCTATTATTAGTCCGATCCCCACATCGATAAACTGTCCGCCGGATGTTTGGTGGCAATGAACGGCAAGAGTGTTTTCGCCTTCGAGAAGTTCCGAGTTGTCCTTGAGAGGAATAACCCGATAACTTCCCACGAATTTGGGAACTTCTGCAATTTTCTTGCCATTGAGATACACTTCGGCATCCTCGTCGTGGTGAATCCGCAGATAGAGATCTTCTTGTTGAGGGAGGACATCGATTCGAAATGATCGCCGCAGCCAAATATCATTGGAGTCCCAGGTAGTCCCAACAACAGCCCCGGGCGTTCCTTCGGTTCCAAAACCTCCCTGCCCTTGCTGCCATGCTGAATCATCGAAGTCAGGATTGGCCCAAGTTGAGGCCGGTTGGCTTGTAGTGTACCGCCACAATTGTGCAGTAGTCTCGCTGGTAGGGACAATTTCCCTCAAGATCGGCTGAGGGCCATACAGTTTCTTGGCGGCCACGGCGATTCTCTCAGGATCCATTTTATCTATTTCACGATCGTAAGTGAGTAATCCATTCACTTCGATTTCTACATCGGAGGTTTGTGTGTAGACGGCGGCTGACAATCCTTGACCAATCAAGATACGCATAGTGTCGAGCAGTGCCACGTATGCTTCAGTCAACTCGTCCTTGGATTGGTAGGAGACATAACCCCAGTTGGCTTCATCCTGCCAAGTGTGGCCAGCGATAGGCAAACCCAAGCCGCCGAATTCTCCAAGCACAACTGCCCGATCATCTTCTAAGGGACGCATCCCAGGCCCCGGATAACTGTGCATATCAGAGATTTGGCTAGTTCCACGGTCGTGCCAGCCACTTGCCTCGTTGACTAACCGAGTGGGATCGTATTCTTCCAGCCACGCCACCACCTCAGGGGTATCATGTTGCCCCCATCCTTCATTGAATGGAACCCACATGACGATCGAAGGAAAGTTGTGCAGTGCATCGATCATCTTCTTCAGTTCACGACGATAGTTTGCTTTACTTTCGGGAGTCTTATCCGCATCGCCCGATGGCATGTCCTGCCAAACGAGCAATCCTAGCTTGTCGCACCAGTAGTACCATCGAGCCGGCTCGACCTTCGTATGTTTGCGAGCCATGTTCATTCCAAACTCTTTAGTCTTCTCGATATCATATTTTATTGCCTCGTCAGTGGGTGGCGTATACAAACCATCTGGCCACCAACCTTGGTCGAGCGGACCGTATTGAAACAGCACTTCGTTGTTTAAGAAAAGCCGGTTCACACCTTCATTATCCTTGCGAACCTCTATCTTTCGCATTCCGCAATAACTATCCACGGAGTCTACCAGCTTATTTTTTTCCAGTAGCTCAACTTTGATATCGTAGAGGTAGGGTGAAGTCGGAGACCAGAATTTAGGTTTCTCGATTTTGACTGAAATGTTTTCACCGACTGTTCCTTTCGCTTTAAAGCTATCTGCCTCGTTACGAACCATCACCCTGACACTCTCACCACCGCTGGCTTCCACCTTGATCAGCACACTGCTGGAGTCCACGTCCGGTAATATCTTGAGTGATTGAATGTAACTGCTCGGAACAGTCTCCAGCCAAACGGTCTGCCAGATTCCGGTAACCGCCGTATACCAGATTCCATGAGGCTTAAGAACTTGCTTGCCACGTGGTTGCGTTCCCGAGTCAGTCGGATCCCAAACTGCTACAATTATTTCGTTCTCACCGTCGTGCACCGCATCGGTAATTTCAAAGCTGAACGGATCGAACCCGCCTGTGTGTTCGCCAACTTTCATACCGTTTACCCATACGCTGCACTGCCAGTCGACAGCTCCAAAATGGAGCAAGAGGCGACCCTCTTCAGGAACAGACGGTTTGATGAATTGCCGGCGATACCACAATTGCTGATCTGGGGATACTTTCTTGCCAACTCCGCTCAATGCTGCCTCGATAGCAAATGGAACCAGAATCTTCCCATCCCACATTTTGGGTTGCTCATCTTCTTGCAGTCGGATTGCGTAGTCCCAAAGACCGTTGAGATTGGTCCATTCGCTACGCGTCATTTGGGGTCGGGGATATTCATTCCAGACATTCTCGGGCGTAATCTCTCCTGCCCATCGGGTAGATATCGGGACCCTGGCAGGGCGAAATTCATCGGCAGCACTGGAGGATACTGTGATGGTGAAAAGACAGAATAAAAAACTATTGAACCATGAAGTCATGATGTTTTGAACTCCGATCAGAGTCCGAGGAAAATGTTAATCTCGATTCATGTGAACGAGATTGTATGCTTACAAACGACAATTGTTAAGTGTGCTCAATCGATCTGCGGATTGCACTTAAGCCCAGGGTCCTTAATTACAGGCAGGTGATTCCTTCATTGCGAGGACTTGCTTGCGTGAGCCATGGGTGCAGATTAAAATAACTGAGGGTGGCCAGGCAATTCTATAACCGCTACCAAAAAAGGTTTTGTTTTTTAACCAAGCTTTTCTTGTTGGTCCTAGTCATTCCATGAAAAACAAAACACATTCATCAAAAAACCAGTACGGTTTTACTTTGGTTGAGCTATTGGTAGTGATTGCGATTGTAGGAGGATTAATAGCACTCCTATTGCCGGCAGTTCAAGCGGCCCGTGAGTCAGCACGGGCGATGGAATGCAAAAACCATCTTCGTCAGATTGGATTTGCAGTAATAAACTTTGAGCACGCTACCTCAACCTTCCCTCCTGCCAGATTGCGAACCCAGGACGAGTATGGTGAACTTGCAAGTGAGACGTCGTTCTCTATAGCTTGCGAGACATCTCAACCATCTTGGTTTGCCTGGATTCTTCCCTATCTTGAGCAAGGGAACTTCTATTCTCAGTGGAATCTCTATGCCCCGTATGAGACTCATGATTCTGTCACACGAAATTTTGCAAGTAAGAGCTTTATCTGTCCTACTCGTCGAAGCATTAATGAAGCTCTAATTGATTCTGGCTCTGTTGAGCAAGAAGTCTTCTATGGCTGCGGGTGCTCCGGCAGCGAGATCGTCGAATTGACCGGTGGAGCAGTATCTGATTATGCCGCCAATCATGGCGACTATACGGGCGGATCCCCAGATTGGATGTTTGCTTATTGGCGAGGCGGCAATGGCACTGGGGTAATCATATCGAGCGATCCGATCTGCAAGGGAAAAGAACCTATCAATTGGAAACATAAGATCCGATACAAGGATCTAATTGACGGAGCAAGCAATACGATCTTGGCTGGAGAGATGCACATTCCGACTGGCCGCCTCGCTCAAGTTCCTGAAAATGGCCCAATGTATAATGGCAAAGACCTGTCCGCATTCGCTCGAATCGGTGGCCACGGAGTCCCTTTGGCACGTGGACCAGATGACATCACGGTTCCAATCATCGGGTTTGGTAGCTGGCATCCTGGTATATGTCCAATGGTACTCGCCGATGGCTCGAGCCGGTCTTTGGATAACTTCATCGACAGTCGAGTTCTACAACAGCTTTGCCGTCGGGATGATCACGCCCGCCCCCCTTGGGAGTCGATCCAGTAAGAATTGTCTGAATCTGTAGACTGGCAAGGTGTGATAACTCAATCATGCGATTCGGTACATACTGTCTTTCCATGCTATTCTTGGCAGGTTGTGGTGATTCCCGACCTTCCACCTACCCTGTTGCAGGCACGGTAGAATTTGGAGATGGCACACCTGTTCGATTTGGAATCGTCGAATTCATTCCAGAGGAATCAGGCCCATCCGCCCGCGGAAAAATCGATCAACAAGGACGCTTTCGCTTGGGCACCTTCACTCAAGATGACGGTGCTATAGCCGGACGGCATGGAATAATCATCGTGCAGCACTTTTCTGCCGGCCCCTTCCCATCAGGTGAAGATACTGATCACATTTCCCACGCCGAGGACTCTACAGTGGTGGATTTCCGGTTTTCGCAACTTGACCTTTCACCTTTGACTGCAACCGTCAAAGAAGAATCCAATCAAGTTAAGCTACGGGTCGAGCGAGCGCCACAGAATGCAGATCGCTGATTTTCAGACTCGACGTCAACATCGGAGTCTTAGGTCCAGAGACGCTTGACTCCAGACAAATTGCCGAATATCTTACAGGGGTATGAAACTGCAGATTCTCTACACTCGGTTTTCCTTAATTGCGGCACTGCTATTGGCAGTTTATGGTGCTGCTGGGGTGTTGGGATACGGCTTGCACTCTTTGTGGGGTTGTGGACATTGTCATGAGGGGGTTTGCCATCTATCGCCAACTACCGCCTCTTTGACTGGTTTTAACACCGACAACGGTCGCCTGCATTCATCAGGCTCCATCGCTCGGGCTGAACGCCAGCACCAAGCCCACGTGAATCCTGCTCAGGAAGACTGTCCCATTTGTGCATTTTTGGTGCAGGCCCAGTCGCAATTTGTGTTCCAGATGGAATCTGCGTGTGTCGATGTGATTCCCACAATCCCACCGGCGATTTTCTACTCCTACGATTCCCCTCTCTTAGGGACTCACCCCGGCCGTGGGCCTCCCTCCTGCTGAATCTACGGGGTCTCTGATTGGCACGGCAACTCATGCTGCGCATTGCAGATTGAGCGCCAGCCAATCTAGTACCTCTCCTGGTTCGCTTCACAAGCATTCTGTTGCGCAGAGCGCTAGTTAGTGAAGCAATTCTCCTGGTTCAGATTCGCAAGTTAGAGGTGCTCACATGCGCGCGCGAAACGCATTTACTTTGGTAGAACTCTTGGTGGTGATTGCCATCATCGGGGTATTGATCGGCTTACTCTTGCCTGCGCTGCAGGCTGCTCGTGCTGCTGCGCGAAGGAGTCAGTGTGCAAACAACCTGAGGCAGATTGGTCTGGCTGTTCATCAATTTGCGAATTCACACCGGGGCAAGTTTCCCGGGATCTATCATCAGCGCGATAAGGCGGAGTCGTGGATTTATTCGCTTGCACCCTTCATGGAGAGTGTCGACGCTATCCGCCTCTGTCCTGAGGATCATCAACGGATCGAACGATCGTCCGGGAGAGACACGAGTTATGCCTTTAATGGATACCTCCGCGATGCCACCAAGGCTGAGGAATTTCTTTACGAGGGTACTGCTGACGAAGCAGTCGTGCATGACTTTGTGAGTGAGCTTTATGACCTGCCAAAAACCCATGCCACGATCATGGTGTTCGAGGCAGGTAGCGCTGTGGAGTCACACTTCGACCATGTCGATTCATGGGAATGGTTTACGGAGAAGTACCCTAATTCCGAAGCACGCTGGAAGCGGATTCAGTTAGAGGTAGCCGTGGATCGCCATCAGGGTGAGATCGCCAACTACCTCTATGCCGACGGACATGTGAAACCGTTGGCCAGCGAGCAACTTTCCACATGGGTTCGGGAAGGGTTTAACTTTGCCCGACCCGCTCAATAGTCTTCATTTTCATTTCTTTGTTTACAACGAGGGAGAATACCACATGAGTAAATTCTTTAAGCTTTGGCCCCCAGTGATCGCGGCGATTTTTGGATTTGCACCGACACTGGCCTCGGCCCAACATTTTGATGTGTTTATTGGCCGGCCCACCAGCGGTACTACAACCGCTTTCGGAGGGATCGACGTTGATACATCCGCCATCACTCTCCAGAAGCGCATCTTCAAAGCTGAAATGGGACCGGAACCATTCGATGGAGTGTTTCTTTCCGATGAACCCGGCTTCAATCACCCTGCAGACGAGTCTGCTTTACCTGCTGGAGTGACTTCGTTGAATCAGGGAGACGAAGTCTTTGTGACTGGCTTGCCGCTCACGGTAAACGGAATGACCTCGACGTTGTTCTTCTGGAATGTCCAAGGAATTGTGAACTTTTCACCAGCCGTAAATACTTCGTTCGTGATCGACACTGGGAACATGAGCGGCAGCATCGGCACTGCTGGCGTGGGGGGAGGATTCGACGATCACCCCTTTTTCATTCTCGATGACGGGGACAATCAGGCGAACACTTTCCCCACTCCGGGGATTTACCTGGCCTCGTTCCAGGCCCGCGTGGCTGATCTCAAGCCAGCAGGTCCGCTGTACCTAGTGATGGGAACCGAAGGGTTCATCACTCCGGAGTTTCTCGGCATTACTCAACTGGAGTTCGACATGCTTTCCGACGAAGACATCGATGCGCTTCTGGAGGGGGTGCTTGACGTTGCTGCCGGCCATGTTGCCGCAAATGTGGCCGTTCCTGAGCCTGGAACGGTATCACTGTTAACAATGGCATGCTGCCTAATACTCGCGTCCAGGAAAGCTCCTTTCTAATTTGACCAAGTCTACCAACGCCCTGGGAGTTTTTTATCCCAGGGCGTTCACTATCTGAAAGAACGAACTATGTTTAATCGAAGATTTTTTTACGGTTTGATACTCGTCGGAATTGGCACTCACAATGCAGTACTTTCTTGCAGTGCGCAGCACGCAGATGTATTGACTCAGACCTCGTCGGGGAAAATTGTCATTGGCGCTGCAGACTACGACCTCGGCACATGGACGATCGGCCAAAAGGTTTTTCAGCGCCAGCTGCTCTCAAACTTTCGTGCGAACGATCCAGGCTTTACCAGCTTGGCCACTGGCAATCCTCTGCTTCCACAGAATGTGGACGGTTTTCCCTCGATGCACAATGTGTTCTTTGACCTCCTGCCGATGCGAATCGGCTCAACGCGCTCCAATGTTTTTTATTGGAACGGAGCAGATTCAGGGGGTGACGGTTTAAGCCTCCAAGACGTTCTATTCACCCTGCCTGCGTCTGGCACAACCTGGAATATCTTCGACGACGGTTTCAATCTCTTCACCGCCAATGCCACCGAGACACTCGTCACAGGTGGCTTGTTGCAGAAAACTTCTTCAGACACCAATCCTGGCGACGGCATCGATACAGGGACCTTGCACACTCATCTTACAATCCGCATTGATGACGGCGATGGCAACACTCTGACCAACCCAGCTCAAGGCGTTTATCTGGTGGCAATGCGTTTACGCTCGCCGGGTTTTGAGAACTCGGATCCGTTTCTGTTCGTACACCGCAGTTCGGCTCTGTCGAATCAAACCCGTGACCTGGCCGCCGAGTGGGCAAACCTGAACTATGCCAGCATGTTCGCCCTTCCCGGCGACTTCGACTTTGATGGTGACGTTGACGGAAGCGACTTTCTCGTATGGCAGCGTGGGGGATCACCCAACCCGCTCAGCACCGGTGACTTAGCCAACTGGCAAAATCACTTCCCCTCCGCAACGGGACTGGTTTCGACAACAGCAGTTCCCGAGCCAAACACGCTTGTAATCACGGGTAGTCTATTGCTCGGAATAGCGGGTTGTCGAATTAAAGCTATTTGAATTATTTGGCCATTCACTTCAGGTCATAGGCAGCGTCATACGTCGCTTACCAACGACAAGCAATCCAATACAGACCAGCATACTTAGCACGCCCGGTTCGGGAATAATCGAAGCAATCGCCGCTTCACGTCTAAAAATTTCATCTCCTATGGAGCCAATTGCCGGATAGGGATCAAAGGGATCCGTCACATCATCAATCGGAATAAGGTCCGACAAAGATTGTGGATTCAGTTCGAAACCAAACCCATCACCTCCAAGCTCTATATCAACAAAAACTTCGAAGAAGGAATCTACAGCAAAGCTGCCGAACACCTCACGGTCAATATGCAACTCCGCCTGGGGATGAGGGATCGCTTCAGCTGAAGAAGGAGCAACCGCATGGGCCAATTGAAACCACAAATCGGTATTGTCGAATGGACCTGTAGGGTTAAAGCCTGTCAAAGTCTGTACTCCTTCCTGCACATTCGTCAGTCCATTGAACGAATCGTATGTCAAATGGAATCCCCGTTGAGTCGTAGTATCTACAATCGTGACCTGCGCGGGATTGCCAGGCGAGATCACTTGCCCCGCCAGGCTGGTGTGGTCAAGTCCGAATGACACATAGTCGCTAAACGTGGAAAGTGTCACCAATTGTAAAGTTGGATTGATATTGACCCCTACAAGCTGATACTCCGAAGGAACTATAATGCCATCGAACAAGATTGGCTTGGGACTGACTGTGGTGATTCCCTCGATTTTTGCCCTCAGGTTTGGAGTGGCCGTGCTGTATTCGAAAATCATATCCGCCGCCGGAAAGCTCGAATCCATTTCTATAATGCCTTCTGCATAAAACGGATCGCGGATTAATAGGCTATTATTTGCGGTATATCCATCGAGGGTAACGACGTGTCCACCTTGACGTGCACTCAATACACCAGGGGACGTCTCGGTGAACCAACCGATATGGAGCATCACATCCTCGTCCATCGTCAATTCGGTTTTAAGAAAATCAAGTGTGGCGGTGTTTCCTTGTGAGCCTACTGTATAACCGTTATAGCCAGTCCCCTGGAACTTAACATCGAATTGGTGTCCGCTTTGATTGCTCGGACCACGAAGATACTTCCGTAGTCCTTTCACGTAATCATCTCGCTTCGTGCCGTTCGCGCCACTTGTCATCACGTCCATGGCCAATTGGTTGATCAAATTATTATGATTGTTCGGCATGGTCGGCGTATCTTTGGAACCATCTGGCACAATATCGAATCCATTATTGTCGAACCAAGTGAAAGAATTCGCAGCAGCCGTTGGGGCACAGTGATTATTGCCTCCATTAGGAAAACCGGCGTTGAGCTGATCAAAGTCAGGCACACCCGGGCGGAAGAACGAGGTAGGCGGCATCGCAGAGGCTTGTCCTGCCAGAAGTGCTAAGCAAATTGTGAGAAGTAAATTGGGTGCGCGACCAAAATCCAGGCGATTGATTGTTGGCTTCTCATTATTCTCAGGATGAGATGGCAGTCCCAAACGATAGAACATTCGCAACATATTCCGTAACATTAGCTTTCCCCCTATAAAAAGTGTCAACCTGAGCAATCTTTCCTCGCTCTGAAATTCCGAGCTTCACACCCGGGGAGATCGAGGCACAGAAAAACGAGATAACTCGAACCATTTACGGCTGAGATACACAGGAATCGGAACGACCCGGCCTCATTGGCAAGGTCCGTTTCTCAACTCTGTCCAGGGCGAAGGAAGTCGCCGCCGTAAAGTCTCATAAGAAGCCGACTATTAGAGGGGAGCGACTCCACTTATTGCGCTGATTCTACCATTGGAGTCTCTAAGAACAAGAAAAAAACAGGAAAAAAACTGCCTTCAAAATTCATAAAGTCCGTGATTTGCGCTATTTGGAAATATGATCTCAATTTCGAACTCGAAGCAAGTATCCCATCACCTGGGGGATCTGGCCCGCCGGTTGCCCAACTCGATTTCAGTCAAAATTTTCCTCCGGTTTGTAGGGTTCGACCCGTGGGTTCATTGCTGGGCCCGCTAGCATACACTTCATGTGGGGGATTTCTGGAAGCTGCACTAACCCTGCGTGGTGATAGTGAAGAATTGTCCTCCCAGCAAACTCGCCAAGCTATCTAAATTCGTTCCGCGGTCCAAATTTTTTCCTTGATGGAGCGTTTTTTTCTGGTCACGCTGTGCCACGCAGGGCGCGCGGATGACACGCTCTGGGGCAGAACTCTCAAAGACCCGTTTTCGGCCCTCTGCAATCCTAGGTCCTCAGCGGGTCGTGTGGGACCTGCAACGCGGCACTGAGGACCAGGAATTTCTCTTTTCAGCGACTGACTTTACTCGAGGAAATTATTTCCCCGATTCTTCCCCCAAAACGCCGAATCACACTAGACGTGAGGGGGGCGATTTGCATAAAAATCTCTGAATCGTTTTTTGCCCTTTCCATTCACACTTTCAGCAGACTAATTAGTGCTTTGTCATTTGCAAGTTTTTGGTTTGGCAAAGCACTCGGTTCAGCAAACTTCGAAGGTTTTTCGATCCAAGCTGTGTGCTATATCGCTAACGGCTGTCCACTGTCTCGCTCAAGGCTGTACTCCAGGCATTTATTGAATCCTTGCCAGGGCAATTTAGCAACTTTCTATGCGGCACGTTGTCGCAGGTTGCGCACCTCACCCCTCTCTGACCAACGGAGAAACAATCTGTGTTGACTGAAGCACCTCCGGAATATCGGCGGATCGTTCATAACGGCGAAAAACACTATGGCCAGCATATGATGGTCACAGCCTTAGGCTGCAATGAAGCGATTCTGTCGATTGAAAAACTCTATGATTTCCTGCAATACTGTGCCGACGAGATCGATATGGTTCGCTACGGACCACCCATCGTCGCCCGGTTTGGCAAAGGCCACGAAACCGGCTGCTCGGGCGTTCAATTGATCGAAACGAGCCAGATTTCGTTCCACACCAACGACAATCATCGGGACATGTACCTCGATGTGTTTAGTTGCAAACCGTACGAAGAAGCAACCGTTTATCGCGTGTTGGAGACGTTTTTTTCCCCATCAAGTATCACAAGTGAGATGGTATACCGTAAATGAAAAGGCTCTATCCCGACCACCTACCAGTAATACCCGACGAACCCTGTTGGGAAGATTTCTGTGTCCTCGACGTCGATGACAAGCGCGGACAAGGGGTGCTTGTGCTGCGGGATTTTTCTCAAGGCAGCGTCCTATTTAGGATGAATGGCACGCTTAAAACAGAGATGACTCTGCATTCGCTGCAGATGGGGCCAGGCCTCCACCTGGATGATCCTTACTTTGCAGGGAAGGTGTTGCACAGTTGCGAGCCCAATTCTTGGCTCGACACCGAAACGCGACTCTTCATTGCAACCCGGAACATCGCAGCCGGTGAGCTACTCACCATGGACTATGATGAAACGGAGGATGTCTTGTTTCGATCATTCCGTTGCTGCTGCGGTTCCTCCCGCTGCAGGGGAACGATCGGCGGACGATTGGTTCGGCAACCTGTTCGCAGGGGGCGTCGGCGACAAAGCGTCTCTGCCGAACTGCCGGCCAAGCTTTATGCAACTGTGATGGCAGAGCGGCAGAACTTTGCCGACCAACTTGCCACCGCCACAGCAAGCTGAGTCGTATTTGTTTTTGGTGATCAAAACGGCCTGCGACTTCAAATCGCAGGCCGTTTTTCTTGCAGAAAGCCAGTGTGTCCTCTCCCCCGTTAGGAACAAAGGATAGGGGGCGAGGACGCCCCGGCTCGCACACTTGGCAGCAAAGAGCTTTTCTGCTAATTTCACCGATCTACGACTTTCGCATCGTGCCAAACGGTATAGCAGGATTGAGCATGTCAGATGCCATTGCCGGGGTCTCCCCAGCGACCGAACGTGAAGTGACCATCATGACGGTCTGGCCGTCAATAGCCTCCACGGCCTACGGCCGGTGGTGGGGTCGCCGGTTTGAGAATTCGGTCGGTCTCACGCTTTTTGGGCTACCGATCACCATCGGTCGCGTGATCGCCCTGGTTTCTATCCCTTTTATCTTACCGGTGTACTTTCATATGCTCATCCCCAAGCTTCCCTTCGTGTTTTGGGGAGTTCACAATGAAGCCTGCCGACGTTATCGTCTTACTAACCGGCGCGTTTTGGTCGAGCAGGCATTCGGAGGGGGAGAGCAGCAGAGTGTGTCGCTTGACCGGTTTGACTCGATCGAGATTCAAATTCTGCCAGGACAAGAGTGGTATCCTGCTGGCGACCTCATTTTCCGTAATGGCCAGATTGAGACGTTCCGTCTCTCTGGGGTGCCTCATCCCCAGCCATTTCGTCATACCTGTCTCAAGGCCCGTGAAGGGTTCGTGGGGGTCCAGCAGGCTCGCAGCCAAGGTGTAGCGGTTTAAGCTTCCTTTTATCTTCCTCAACAACATCTTCGGATTCTCAACCGAGCAGACGCGTGGTGTTGATCTAGCCCCGAACACAGGGGTTTAGTGCGGTCCTTTTATGACGAATAGTCGCATTCTGCGGGACCGCGAAGTTTCAGCCATCGTGGCGATTCTCCCTCGCAAGAAAAACTCAGCGATGCCCATGCTAGCGATGGCCCGATAGTACTCGTTAGCACCGAAAATCGAATGGTTCCGCATTTACTTTGGAGGAACTCAGTATGGGCCGCTACGTCGCAGGGGCACTATGTTGGGCAGCGTTGGCTGCTATTAATTACCCCTCAGCCCCTTGCCTGGGTGACACTCCCAGCGAAGCCACGATGGACTCCCCCGCAGAGACCTCGACGGAACCAAAGCCGCTCTTTAAGTACGAGAACTACCCCGCAGCCTGGTCAGCAGCCCAAGAGTCGAATAAGCCCATTCTGGTGTACGTTTCGATGCCTGATTGCCCCCACTGCACCAAAATGCTGGAGAGCACCTATGCCTGTTCGGACGTCAGCGAGATAGTTAAAGGGTCTTTCGAAACCCTCGAAGTCAGCCGTCATACCCATGCCGTGCTGGTGGAAAAGCTACATATCAAGTGGTATCCCTCGACCGTATTGGTCGGTTCCAACAATAAAGTGCTCGATCTGATCGAAGGCTATGTCGACAGCGAGGCCTTCAAACGACGCTTGCAGTTGGGAATTGCCTCTGCCAGCAACAACACGCAGACTCGATAGCACGATCCATGATCGAGTTGTTTTCGTGCCTAAATTGACTGCTGGACGCCAATTTCTTCGGAATATTTCTGCAGCATCGCGAAGACTCCTCGGCAGGATGCCGATGTAGGTAGAACTTCCTCGACTAGTCTGCAAACCGACAGGAATGCGTTGGCAGGAAAACTCGCAAGAATGAGAACATCAAATATGAAATCCTGCTTCTTTGTCCTTGGCATGCTGGCAATGCTTGCAGTGGTCCAACCCACGGTTGTCTTTGCTCAAGCGAAGTCGCACGCCAATCTGGCTCAGGAGGGAATATTCGACCACGCGACGATTGAAGCCGCCTGGAAAGAGGCTATTGCCCACCGTCGGCCTCTCTTGGTGATGTTCACCTCGGACAACTGCACTTTCTGTCGCAAAATGGCCCACAACACCTATGGCAATGCCCAGGTTCAAAGTCTCTTACGTGGCAGAACTGAATCGGTGATGGCCCATTCGGACGACTACGCCACCCTGATCAAGAAGCTGGGCATCCGCGGCTACCCTTCGTCGCTTTTGATCTCGCCCGAAGGAGAAGTGCTCGATTTCATCGAAGGCTACATGGAACCCAAAGCCTTCGCACTAAGAGTACGACCCTTGCTGGAACAACCTCTCACCCAAGTCGGCCGTGTCAATCTTTCGAACGTGGCTAGCCAGAACTTGGAATAGTGCCCCCTCGCAGTGCGCTATTAAACTAACACCGGTGAGCGTTGGTCTTGCTCCGTTAGTGATCTGACACAATCCTTTGCTTCCAGATCGACTTCAAAGGTAATCGGATACCTGAAACCCTTAGGAGTCTCGGGGGCGAGCTTCGGGATCCGCCGCATCACTCTCAGGGCAAACTCCTTTGTAGCAGGTCGCCAACCAGTCAGCTCCGTGTTACGGAATTCGCCTCCAAACAGATGTCGGAAATGCCGATTCGCCAGGAAGACATTGTTCCTCCGCGCTGCCCGTTTGGTCATGTGTTCCGTGGAAAGCGAAACGTTCACACCACCCGTGTTTACCACCCGGTGGGGCGTATGCTGGGGCCAGGTAATCATCTCGCCGGGCTGTAAATCCACCTCGACTGCCATCTCATCCCAGGCTGACTGGAATTCGAGCTCTTCTGACTTTTCTCCACAAAGAACCCCTTCGATGGTCTCATCCGAAACGATGCCTGATTCCAGTGGATAGGCCCAGACTCGCTTCGTACCGCGAATGTGCCACAGCATGTTCACCGGACAATCCAAGTGGTAGTACACGATGGCTTGAGGAGACGATATCAACAAGTTGGCAGAACGATTGTAGGTGGTTAGCCCTGGACATGTGTCTTCGAGTTCATTGTACAACTGATTCACAAGTGCTTCGTACTCAGGATGATGATCCATCACTCGCCGCAGGTTGAGCCACACGCGTCCCCGCCGGACGGCTTCAATTAGTTCCGCGGCGTTGAGCTTGCCGGCGCGACCTTCCTGCCACTGGTGATGGAGTTCGGGATCGGTCCCCATGGTGTTGATCCCCAGATCCTTGCGGGGATGCGCATCGAGAATCTCGACCAGATGCTCGTCACGGAACATCTCCAACTCATGCAGCCTATGTTGAGCGACGAAGATCGCGTTCTCCATCCGAGCGGCTTGATCGGGGGTCCAATTCTCCAACAGACGAGATGGCAAGCTCATCGTGCATATTCTCCGCAACGTATTTTGTGTGACCAACCGCAGAAAACCCTTCGGCGGCTCACCGAAATCTACGTCGCAGGAACTTGGAAAAAGCGGAAACTTCATCGCGAAACCGCTAGCCTCCAGAGGATGATAACACCTCCAGGATTCCAATCCCCTAGAATCGTCACAAGCGGACGAAGGGGGTGAGTGAGTGGTGAGTGGTGAGTGGGGATGAATTTATGAATTATGATTTATGAGTGATGAGGGAAAGAAAAATGACCAATGTCCAATTACCACTTATCAGCAACGGCGCAGCATCCGCGCGAGTGGTTCAACCTGGTCATGTTGGTCAACTTGGTCATGTTGGCCGCGCGATGCGCACTTTTATGGGTTTGGCCCATTTTTGGGGTTGCTTCTTGTGGAGACTACCCAGGTTATGTAGTTGTGCATTTCTGTTCCTCTCGATCTATGGATAGTGACTTACGACTAAGGACTAATGCCTTACGACTATATTTCAGCGACTCGCATGCTAACAAATCGAGTGGCACAATTTCCATGAAAATTATTGTGCCAGTGGGTCCCGCTTGGCGGCAGTTTGATCACCCGGGGTAACGCTGTCCCCCATGAGCCGCAGGCGCTAGCCTCGGGTTTCTGTCACTTTACGACGGGAGTACCTGCAAGGTATTGGCTTGGGAAAAGGCACTGCTTGGCAAGCCAGCAAGTGGAACCCGGTGGATTCTGCCCGCCGGGGATTCTAGTTCAACGGAAACAGCCAGCTCTTGTCTTTGTTGTCGTTGATTAGTTGAATCGTTGCCTGTTCTTGTTTCTCCAGGGCCCGGGCGGCGGATTCTCTCACGCGGCGGTCGGCGATGCGGTGGGCGAACCAGGGGGCATGCGTTTTGATTTCCTGAGTGAGCTTCAGGTTGACCCGGGTATGATCCTCTTCGCGTTTGAGGATCGTGGTCAACTGATATCCCTTGAGTCGCTCCGAGCCTTTTTCGAGTTTCGAAACCGAGTCAATTTCGTTGGGCGTGATCTCGACGTCCTGGTGGAGCGTAACGACCTCGCGGCCCACATAGTCGTCCAACGTGCGGACCTTGAGAATGCCATGTAGTTCGATTTTCCAATCTGGATCGGCAGAGAAAACGGTATTCAGGATCGCTTCGCCAATATCGTTGGCACCGGTTTGAACGGTTCCCTCCTCCCATTTCTGTTCGACAAACTCACTCGTCCCTCCCATGGTCATGATTTCCTTGGTCGCGTTGGTGCGGACCATGATCTTACGGACCTTGGTGAAATCCTCGTCGATGGTAAACGTACGTTCGACGGTCTGCTCGGTGGTATACTCCGCCGTGAGTACCCAACTCGCCCCGAAGGCGGCCACCAGTGCCAATATTCCCACGATCCATCTCCGTATTGATCTCTGTGGTTGTGTTGTTGATTGTTCCATAGTTGTCAGTGGTCTGTGGTCGGTTGTCAGTGGTCAGTTGCAAACTCACCTAATCACTTTTCTAAAGCAGTGATGATCTCCTCGGCGGAGACTCGGTTACGGTAGTCTGCATCAACGAAAGCAAAGATGATGTTACCCTCTTGATTGATTACATAAGCCACCGGAATCGGCAACTGCATGCTTGCATCGCCGTTGAACTTCTCAAGGTCAAATAACTGCTGATATTTTTTCGCGGTGCCAGGATCGAGCTTGAATACCACGCCGTATTTCTCACCCAATGCGTTCCCCTTGTCACTGAGCAGCAAGAACTCAAGGCTGTTTTTCTCTGCCGTTCGTTTCGACATTTCAGGCAACTCGGGGGCAATGGCCACAATCTTTGCCCCCGCGGCCCTGATCTGGGGCAGTGCCTCTTGAATGCCGCTCAGATGACGCATGCAGATGGGGCACCATCCCCCTCGATACCAGATCACTACCAAGGGACCGTCTTTCCAAAGTTCGCTCAGTCGGACTTCGTTTCCGTCGCCATCAACCAGAACTCCATCGATCGCCTGATCACCCACCTTGAGAGCCGTGCCGGCAGCTAGTTCGGCTGTCTTTTCCTGATGCTCTTCCGATAGAGCTGCGGTGTCCGTCAGCATGACACCAATCAATGCGCAGAGCCAGATGGGAAAACTCATGTTCGGGAGGTTACGAGCCATGGTAATTTATTTCGTAGCAGATCGGGGGGGGGAAATTCGGGAGGCAGGCAGATGCGATAGTCCCTAGCATAGGGGAAATTCAATTGGTTTGCCAATGGGCTCAAATCGGGTGGAAATCTATTATTTCTGCCGGGTGGTGCATTCGTTGAGATGAGTTCACAATATGAACTCCGCTTGTTCCGCCATTATCCCTAAGACTTACAAAGATTGTGCCTCCCCTGCTGAAAGCCGTTTTAACGATTCTCATTTTTTCCAGTGCACCCGCTTGTGTGCGCATGGTGCAACTTAATGCCTACACCTTGGGAATCGTGCGACTGGTATTGGCCAGTCTAGGGATGACTCTGCTGCTGATAGTCCAGAGAGAACTTACGCTGGAAAGGATGCGAAGCTGGGACCGCAGAACCTGGTGGTCCATGCTATCGGTGGGATTCATGTTCGGCTTGCACTGGCTGTTGTTCTTTTTGAGTATCAAGCTCGCGAGCGCCGCCATCGGAGCGATCGGGTTTTCTACCTACGGTCTTCATCTGCTGCTGCTCGGCTGGATACTGGGATTCGGTCGCGTCAGCGTGCTCGACGTGGTCGGGCTTGCACTAGCCTGCTATGGAACGTACTTGCTGATCCCGGAATTCAGCCTGGAAAATGACCAGACCCTTGGGCTGATCATAGGGATTCTCAGTGGCCTGGCGGCTGCGGTCTTACCGCTATTGCATCAACATAATGCCGAAATCGACGCCAATTTAAGAGCCTGGGGGCAATTTACTTTTGCTCTGCCTGTGTTTCTGTTGTGTTGGCCACTTACCGACTGGCAGATTTTGCCGCGAGACATTCCCCTCATCCTCTACCTGGGGCTAGGGATCGCACTCGTTGGACACGGCTTGTGGGTACACGTTACTTCTGTACTTTCGACCACAATCATCAGCGTATTGTCTTATCTCTATCTTCCCACCTCATTAATGTTCGGATTCCTACTCTTGGGGGATAGTGAAAGACTTTCTGGCCGCTCGTTAGTCGGAACGATTTGCGTTCTCATGGCCAATGCATTGGTGCTCTGGAGCCAGGCCCGTATGCGTGCTGTGGAAGCCGAAGTAGTCGAGACGGTGTAACCCAAAGCAAGTTCGACTAAAGCCCTTGTCTAGCATTTTTCCCAGCACCACGACTTGGGATTGTCCGGAGCAACTGGTCGTTCGTTTGACCCAGAAAGATGTCTCTGGCCGTTAAACTCAACGGAGAAACAAGCCGTGGCGGAACCCCAGGCTTGGCAACTGCAAGGGCCAAATTTTTCTGCCATTGGCAACCAAAATCGTGAATCAGCACCCGAATGTTGCCTCGGATTGGATCAGCCAGATAGACATAACGGTAATCCGTACCCCGGTAGACAACGAAATGTTTGAACTCGTTCTCGGTAATGCCTACGACTAGCGGTACTTTGGATTCGAATAATTGCTCTAGAGACATCTGGGCCACAACGGATTGATATCCTAACTCCACAGCCGCCTTTCGCAAGTCGCTCATCGCCAGACCGTTCTCGATGCGGTCCTTTGCTTCCTCGAAAGTCAGCAAATCGTCGAGGACTCTTAAGACTACCTCCTCTTTCATCGGGTCGCCTATGTAATACTGGATCACCGTTGCGAGAGCGGCTGCCCCACAGGAATAGTCGCGCTGTTGCATGACGATGTTTCGCTCTCGGAGCGATTTCCAACTGCAGACATATTTGGATGCAATATGCTGGCTATCACGTATCGGGGGCGCTGCGACGGCCGGCGCAAGATTTGTCAATGCTAGTGCGATCAGTAACACCAACCTAGCTGACTGCGCAGAGAGCAATTCCTGATAACTTTTGGCAACCGATATCATATCGTTGTGGTTGGACATCTCAGACTCTTTGCGAGGACTGGCTTAGTAGGTCCAAGTGATGCCAAATCGCGAGGCAGGGGCAGAATCGGTCGCTCCGATTTCAGCAAAAGGTTCAATGATTCGGTTACAGCTTGCGACCGTGGCGGCAAATCGCAGTGCCATGGGTTCCTGGAAAGTACCGTCAACAAACTGGTGGTCGAGACGTGTCTTGGTGACATAGGCAACATTGAAGCGAGTACTTAAAGTAACCCTCTGATTGACAGCAAAACCTACGCCCAACTGACCTCGGAAGTCCTCGCCAGGTTGCACATCAACGCCGAAGAATTCGCTTTCAAACTGATGTCGCCATCCTATCCCGTAGAAAATTACCACGGGGTCAAAAGTCTCAATCCACAATATGTCTGTTGAAATGGCGTAAAATCCACCACCCAAAGAAGGAGCATTTACTGAGAGCAATGCAGTAGTAAACGGATCCGTTCCACTCGGAAAGGTAGCCGCGACCGTGAAGATGGTGTCGGTACATCTTCCCTGCCCGTCTCGGATTAAGAAGGAAACACCCGTAGTAATATCACCAATACCGCCATCATTCTCGCGCGAATCAAAACCTAGAGTGGCCAACTCGGTTTGTGCCCAACCCACCGGGGCATTGATGAAAAACTGGGCCCTCTCGGTGAGACCGTAGCGAATCTCGAGTGGAACCACCAATTGGCGCTGCTTAAAGTGGGCTTCGACTAATTGGTTCCCGGCGTCGACAACTGCAAAGTCATTGTCGAGAAGTAGATAGGAAAAACCGATGTCAAACTGCATGTCCCCCGGTTCGAGTAGTACTGCGCTGGCGCGCAAGAATTGAAGGTTGTTGCTTACCGGTGCTTCTCCCAAGGAATCAGCTTCCGACAAAGCTCCTCCCTCAACAGGAGCAGGTGTTTCGGAAAGCGTTTCCGGAAGGGGAGGTGGCAACAAGGAGCCATCTTCTTCTACGACCGAGGGTATTTGCAGAACTTCCGGCTCATCGCGTAAAAACCCTGGAGGGGCAGGTGCTTCACCCTGTAGAAGAGCGTAAGTTGGTGCCTGGCGTAGATCGAGAACTCCTGACTCTGCGAGTCCAAAATACTCTTCTGATAAGAACCGGTCCGATCGGGATGTGGCTTGAGGTGCATTTTGCCAAACTAGAGGCCCCATGAAATCTATCGTCTGGCCGAACTCGTTTAGAGGCTTTGATGCGGTGACAGGATAACCAGTGTATTCTGCCGTCGTCTGGGGGTTCTTCCAGTAAAACGGCCCTGAAAATCCGTGCTGTGCGTTGGCCTTCGCGACAGCAGGATGATAATCGGGAGCCGCGGGAGCTGGTGGAATCCAATTCGACTGTTTAGAGGCCGCCTTGATGTCACCCCGAGCAACTTGCTCATCAGTAGGGTTTTTCCAAAAAATCGGCCCTAACAAACCGCTCACGCCTTGTTGTGCATTGGAAATACTTCCCAGAAACATGGAAACCAATATAGCCAGCACACCTATTGTTGAGTTTTGCCAACGAGGCCGCAAACCATCAGAGTAGCTAATCAAGTTCGCTTGCTGGTGTTTCATATTGGCAGCTTTCGATCACCGTCTATCTTGTCCGTCACAAGAAATTGAATGGGTACTTCGCGTCTCAACATCACGAATGCCAGGGCCAATCACGTGAGGGATTGAGGGGTTGCACCGAAAACTCAGATTCGCCGTAAGTGACAGTGATAGCAGTCGTGGCGAATGTGCAGGCTGGTGTATCCCATAGCGATGATCGGCGGACATCGCTCAGAACTTCATCAGGACGGCTACGTCGGGAGGTTGGTTCTTCAGCGGGCTTCCACCTGGAACGGTTAGTCAAAATCTGCAGGCTGTTTCTCGAGTTTTTGCTCCTAAAAAGGGGGTTCTGGAGACTCTAATGGTTATATCGATTGCAAGTGCGAGAACTAGTTTTGTGTCTCTTCAGTTCTATGCGGGTCGATCATGCGGTAGGAATCCTTACGATAGCTCCCGGTGATTAGTTGCTATCAATAATGCAGATAATAACTCTGAGTAGCACCCTGACATACGGGACCTGCGACGAGCCACAGAAACAACACTATCCATTAGAACAGAAAAAGGCTTCGCTATGAGTACAGGCAAATCTTACTGGAAACCCATCTGGTTTGCTCTATGGGGATTAAGCACCGTCATTGGTCATGGATCTCTCGTAGTGGCAACGGAGAGCAATTTGCCCCATTCCGTCGATGAATCGTTTCACGAACTCCCCCCTGTTGAAGCATCTCCGTCCCAAGAGACCGCTCGCAGCAATAAACCAGAGGACCTGCAACTCATCTCATCAGAAGAAGTCGTCACAGAGAATTCTCTCCAATCCGCTTTGAACAATTCAAACTATTTCATTGGACAATTGACCTCGGAGGAATTTGCCAAGGTTAGTGCTTACCAAGATTGTTGTGGAGGATGTGATCCAAATTGTGGATGTTGTGAATCTAATTGCTGTTCAGGAGGAGGTTGCTGCTCGGACGGATGCTGCTGTTGCAATTCATGCTGTGGCTGTTGCCGACCCCCTTGCTTCTGGCTTGCCGGAGTCGAGGCCACCTTTTTGGCTCCTGACTTGAATGCCAGCGGAGTAAGTTATCGCTTACAAGACGGATTTGCCAACCCTGCTCTCGATGCCACATTTGGCAGTGAAGATATCGCAATCGACGACATGTATGTCGCACCTCGATTATGGTTAGGAGCCCAGTGCGGTTGCTGGGGAGTAGTGGGTCGGTATTGGCACATGCAAGCGGCCGAAGACACCTTTGACCCCTTTACATTCACGCCACCTGGCCCGACTCCCGATTTCGGATACTTCATTCATAATCGTTTTGAAGCCTATACGGCTGACATCGAAGTGACCCGGAGTTTCTGTCACTACCTCTGCCGTAACACGTTTGCGTTCGGTGCCCGTTATGCCTCGGTACTTCACGATTCTGCATTAAGTGTTGATGCCCAGATAAATGATGGAGCAGCAGGCTTGGGAATTCTGAGCGGTAATGCACGCTCGAATCGCTCGGCTCACGGCATGGGGATCACGACTGCTCTGTCGGGATATCGGCCTTTCCACTGCAACTCATGTCTCAGTCTCTATTACAATCTGAGAGGGTCAGTCGTGTGGGGACCAGTTTCCAATAGTGTCGAAACCGACACCATAGAACTCACTACGGGAGCAACTGCAGGATCCTATAATGGCGCCGTGTCTCTAGTAGATGATGCCCTGTTTATCGGTGAAGCCCAGCTAGGTGTGCAAGCGAACTATCGTGTGATGTGTTTTCCTGCAAACGCCTTCTTCCGCGTAGCCGCTGAATATCAGTATTGGAATGCTGAAATTGGCTCGGCATTTGCGACTTCCTTTGCTGGATTTGGTGATCCAAATGCACCTCCTTTCTCGGAAGGTCGAGCGACCGCTTTAGCCCAAGGAATCGATCTCAGCTTGATCGGTGTTACTATTGGTACGGGCTTTACTTGGTAATTACGAATCCTCCGGACCGCTCCTTGATACGTAAAAAAAGGCCCCGACACATTTGTGTCGGGGCCTTGCTCATTTGCCGTACGAACGGCATCGCTCGCTTCTCTGTTTGTCAAGAAACGGATGAACTAGAATGACATGGCTGAGGAGAAACCACCTGCATAGACGCTAATTGCTTTTGTGGTTGTAATAGTCTTTGTTACGCCACCAATGTCGATCGACTTAGTATTGACCTTGGTGAAGCCAGCTTCAGATCCATTGGCACCCGAAGCAGCGAATTTCCCTTTTGCAAAGTAGCCGTTTACTGTCCCAGCCGCTGCGCCGTGCGTATGAACTTTAGCGAACGAACCTCCAGCGGCAATTGAAATGGGGACAAATCCCATACCACGGACTTCTGCAGCAGTGCTGTCAGAAACGACTTTTACCCCATTAAGGCCCATAGCGTTCAAAGTGCTGGAAGGAATGACTCCTTCGGCTGCATGAACCTGACCAATTGCAAGACTGGCAATAACACACACACTTAGAACAATACTTTTTCTCATCGTTGATTTCTCCATTGAAGTAAGCAAGGGGATTGCACGGCAGTTCGGAGGGAAGGGCGAATAGATCAGCCGTGCGAAAAGTAAGTGAAAAGCTTCTTGACAGCTTTCACACTAATTGGGGCAGATGTTGCTTCAACATCAGGAGGTAGACGACGACTATATTTTCCTGGTTTTGGCGTTGAACTTAACGAAAGCAACGGTTAGGCATACTTAGTCTCGGTTTTAAGTTCCCAATAAAAGACCATATCAAGTCAAACGATTACACCTACCAAGACTCTTGCCTGTAGATTGCCCACTGTTTTTTTCCCAAAAACAAGGGCCTGCGGACACCCAAAGGGGATGACTCGGGGTTACTCCGGACTCGGTTTTTACTTTTTCTATCCGGAATTATGTTGACGCGAAGCCAACCTCTTGTTTCAGTGGAGATAGATGGGTTGTATTAGTTCTACGGGTTGTGCGCACTTCCCGTTTACATCCCTGGTTTCTACTAAAGAGGTACTTCTATGAGTAAAGTGTTATTTGGAATGGCTAGTGTCATATTATTTATGACGGCATCTTCAGTTCAGGCGTTTGATGGCTCGATCGACCGAGCTACCTTGACCGCGATGGGCCTGCAAAATGCGACGATCGTCTCAGATCAGGTTGCCGAGTCTGTTCGAGGACACGGTTTCCAACCAGGATCTATCGCGATTGCTGCAGGTGGGTCGTTTGCTTTTGTGGGTAAGGATCATGCCGCCGCAGGTACTTTGAATGTTTATTTCGCAGCCGGCAAGCATTTTGCTGCAGGAAAGAATTTTTCTGAAGCAGGCAAGACTACAACAAAGACCGAAACAATTAAGGTTTTAGGGATCCCGGTAAAATCTACCACTACCACCAAGTCGGTTAGTGTTTATGCCGGTGGTTTTTCTTCCGCTGTAGCATTCTGACTGTGATTCTCTAATCGGTCTAATTGATCAGAAAGCCGGAAGCATTAAGTTGCTGCCGGCTTTTCTTGTTTACATTGAGAGAATCTATACGGTTACAAAATCTCTATAAAATCCTTAGAATTTGAGGAGAGGTTAGAATCCTGACTGTTGACATTCCAGAGTTTAAATTCTTATGCCTGAGAAATTCGATGCGATTCTAGTGGTTTCCTTTGGTGGGCCTGAAGGTCTTGACGAAGTGATGCCGTTTTTGGAAAACGTGCTCCGTGGCAAGCCTGTGCCACGCGAACGAATGCTGGAAGTTGCTGAGCACTATCAGCATTTTGGCGGAGTGAGCCCAATCAACGAGCAAAATCGCCAGCTTATCGCGGCGTTGGAGCAAGAGCTCCGCGGCCACGGTCATAGTTTCCCTATCTATTGGGGCAACCGCAATTGGCACCCCTTGCTGACAGACACACTGCGCCAGATGGCCGAGGATGGAATCAGCCACGCCTTGGCTTTCTTTACTAGTGCCTACAGCTCCTATTCGGGGTGTCGGCAATACCGCGAGGATATCCTCCGAGCCCAGGAGGCGGTTGGGCCAGAGGCACCTGTCGTGGAAAAACTGCGTGTTTTTTTCAATCACCCTGGGTTTATCGAACCGATGATCGAGTCGGTAGAAAACTGCTCGCAGCAAATCCCAGTAGATCGCCGAGCGGCGACTCCATTGCTCTTCACAGCACACAGTATTCCCATCGCCATGGCAGACAACTGCAAGTATGTGGCGCAGCTTCAAGAAGCCTGCCGACTGGTTGCGGCTGGTGTTGGGCATGAGAACTGGGAGCTTGTTTACCAAAGCCGCAGCGGCCCGCCACAACAACCTTGGCTAGAGCCGGACGTGTGTGATCGAATCCGGCAACTTCACACGGAAGAAGACATTACCGAGGTGGTCGTCCTGCCAATCGGGTTTATCTCGGATCACTTGGAGGTTCTCTTTGACATCGACACCGAGGCAAGAGAGCTCTGTGAAGAACTGGAAATTACCATGCACCGTGCCGCCACGGTGGGAACGCATCCCAAGTTCATCGAGATGATTCGGCTTCTCATCGAAGAGCGACTGACCGAGTCACCCGAACGGCTGAGCCAGGGTGATATGGGGCCCAGTCACGATGTTTGTCCCGTAGACTGTTGCCTCTATTCTCCTGGTCGACCAGCAACGAATGCCAAAAATAATGACTGAACCAAATCGAAAACTCGGATCCAGTAACCTATTAGTTTCTCCCGTTTCTCTTGGCACCTGGCCCATGGCTGGTACCACAAGCCCAGGGGTAAACGATGCCGATAGCATTGCGACGATCCGTAGTTGCCGGGAAGTCGGCGTGAATTTCATCGACACCGCCTATTGTTATGGTCCAAATGGCGAAAGCGAAAACTTGATTCGAAAGGCAATTCAATCTGACCGTGATGCGTACGTGATCGCCGGCAAGTGTGGCATTCACTACAACGCACAAGGAGAGCAGGAACAGGACGCCCGGCCCGAGACCATCCGGCGGGAATGTGAAGAAAGCCTGCAAAGATTGGGAACCGATGTAATCGAACTCTACTATTTGCATTCACCCGATCCTCAGGTGCCGATTGCCGATTCGGCCGGCGCCATTGCCGAGCTTATCGCTGCTGGCAAGGTTCTTACGGCAGGAGTCTCGAATGCACACTTGCCACAGCTCGAGGAGTTTCATGCCGTTTGTCCCGTCACCGCGGTGCAGCTTCCTTACAACATGCTGCAACGCGGCATTGAGCAGGCTACCATTCCTTGGTGTCTGGAGCGAGGAATTGCCGTCGTCGTGTATTGGGCTCTGATGAAAGGGCTTCTCGCTGGGCAAATCTCACGAGAGAACCCGCTTAGTGCTTCCGACAAGCGACTGAAGTATCCCATGTATCAGGGCGAAGAGTGGCAGAGGAATCTTCAATTTGTTGACGAACTCCGTTTGGTAGCCGAAGACGCTGGGAAGTCGGTCGCCCAGCTGGTCGTCAATTGGACAATCAACCAGCCGGGGATAACGGTCGCACTGTGCGGTGCCAAGCGACCGTATCAGTTTGCCGAAGTGGCAGGAGCGATGGGCTGGCAATTGAGCGAGGCGCAACTCAAACGCATCGACCAGGCCATTGCCAAGCGGGGCGACGCCGTCGTCAATCGGGTGTTTTCTTAGAACTTGAGATCTTAGCCTTCTCTCCCCGCTGTTGATTGTGTGGATTTCCGCTACAATGAAAGATGTGGGGAGAGTCCTCAGGTTCATTTGGCAAATCGATCCTATGCTGCAGCGAAGTCAACGACGCAGCTTTATTGATATTCACGGAGGCTTGTTATGTCGGTATCCGCAACGGTGTTGCGTGAGTTGCATCGGATTCATACACAGCTTGGTGATTTGAAAGACCGCCTCGCCCGTGGTCCTCGACAAGTGCAGGTACGCCAGGCAAACGTAACCCAACAAGAATCCGCTCTCAGTGCCGCTCAAGACAAAGTATTGCAAACCAAGAAGGCAACCGACCAAAAGCAACTCGATCTGAAGACGAGTGAAAACAAGATTCTTGACTGGAAGGCAAAGCTCAATGCGTGCAGCAGCAATCGCGAGTATCAAACCTTAGTCGAACAAATTGCTGCTGCTGAGATGGCCAATAGTGTGTTGGCGGACGAGATTTTGGAGTCCATGGAAAAGGCGGATCAACTCACGCTGGAAGTGAAAGAAGTGGAGAAATCTCTCGCCGCGGTTAAAAACGATCTGGCAACCTTTCGCGACACCGTGGCCGCTGAGGGTGAACTTATTAAGGGTGACATAGCACGATTGGAAGCGGAGTTGGCAGAGGTTGAGAAAAAGCTTCCAGCGAATCTCAAAGAAGACTATCAGCGAGTCATCCGTAACAAAGGTGCTGACGGAATGGCAGTCGTCGAGGATCTTGTCTGCCAGGGCTGTGGTAAGAAAATCACGCTAAACATGCAAAATGATCTGCTCCTTTCCAATCCAGTTTTCTGCAAGAATTGCGGGTGCTTGCTTTATTTGAACGAGTAAATGCGAAAAACCGCCTATCGGCCTTTACATCACTCCGAGGCGGCGCAAGAATAGTAGCTATTGGTGGGTCTCCTGCAGGGGAGGCCCATTTTGTTTAGCGGTACCGCCATTAAGTTTTCTGACTATCAAAACGGATGTTCCCATGATCGAACGTAATCCCATGACCCGCACTGGGTACGACAAGCTCAAGGCCGAACTAAATGACCTGGAAAATGAGCAGATGCCACTGATCGAAAAACGGATCGCTGCAGCGCGAGCCGAGGGGGATCTGAGCGAAAATGCAGAGTATCATGGCGCCCGCGAAAGCCAGGGGCTTCTACAGGCCAAAATCAATATGCTCAAAGACAAGCTTTCCCGGGCAGATATCATCGATCCTTCCACTTTGCCAAAGGATCAAGTGGTTTTTGGCGTAACCGTCAAAGTGAAGGACCTTGATTTCGGAGATACCGAGGAATTCACCCTCGTGGGTTCTGGCGATGAGGATTACGACGCGGGCAAGATCCTTGTAACTAGCCCCCTTGCCCAAGGTCTATTGGGAAAGAAAAAGGGAGATAAGGTAGAAATCGAGGTTCCAGCGGGCACCAATCGCTTTGAGATTCTTGATTTGCGATTTGAAGAATAATGTTTTTCGATACGCACACGCATCTCGACCAGGAAGAATTCGATGCGATTCGCCCAGAGGTGCTCAAGCGGGCTCACGAGGCTGGGGTCACAGCGCTTGTCGCCGTGGGAACAACTGCGGAGACAAGCAAAAAATGCATCTCACTCTCTCTGCAATACCCCGGTGTCTTCGCGGCAGTCGGTGTCCAACCCAACTATGTCGCCGAGGCAGGTCCCGACGACTGGCAGTCCATCACTCGCCTGGTGAAGGAGCCGGGGGTCGTTGCCATTGGCGAGACAGGACTCGATCGCTATTGGGACTACGCCCCATTCGACCTTCAGCAAGATTACTTCGATCGGCATCTTCGTCTTTCACAGCAAATCGATTTGCCCTTTGTGGTTCACATGCGCGACTGCGATGAGGACATCCTGGTGATGCTCCGTGAAGCACGACAACGAGGTCCCCTGCGCGGAATCATGCATTCATTTACGGGCGATGCTGCCATGGCTGCTGAATGCATTGAGCTGGGATTACACATCAGCTTTGCTGGCATGGTGACCTTCAAGAAGTCGCAGGCACTTCGTGAGTGTGCAGCAACCGTGCCAGTGGAGCGACTGCTCATTGAAACGGATGCACCCTACCTGTCGCCGGAACCGGTGCGGGGGAAGAAACCCAATGAACCGGCCTTTGTGGTTCACACAGCGGAATGTCTGGCTAAAGCGCGAGGAGTAGCTCTTGCCGAACTTGCGGAGACGACGACCAACAATGCTCGCGAGATTTTCCGCATCACTTAAGCCGCTTGCGACTCAGCGATAGGTCGTTTCCTGTGAGTCAGCAAAGCGAATCTCATCAGCCACGTTGCGACCACGCTTGAGAGCAGGCCGCCTGGCAAGCATGGGGCCATTCTGAGGTCCGTTATAGCCGCCGTATTGATTGCATGTCTCACATGGGACGGATGGATTGGCGTGCCAATCACCGTAGTAAGTTTCGCCGCTGCATCCACCACATCCGCAGCAAGAAGTACAACCACAGAAGAAATTCCTCAGGCAGGAAAGAATTGGGCAATCGCAAAGTCTTTGATTGGGATAGCATCCGGAACCGCATACCGGAGTGCCACATCCACAGGGAACTCCACAGGAGGCATCACACGCACAACATGGCTCAGGGCAGCAGCATGCCGGCTCGGGACAGCAACACCCAGGTTCGGGACAACAGCACCCAGGTTCGGGACAACAGCACCCAGGTTCGGGACAACAGCAGCCGGGATCGCTGATGCCACAGCAGGGATCACAACAGCTCCCACAGCGCAATCCACTCAAACACCCACAACAGCCAATCTGGCAGGCACAGGCAACCGCAAGGATCAATGAGAAAAGGTTTTGTGGGGACATGATTACTGCGCTCCAACAAGTGCGTGGTCCAATAAGTGATCTCTCAAGTTCCCCCCAATTCAGGGATTCGGCTTCAAGAAACAAGAGGATATTCGTCGTGGTTTATCGGCTAAGAGACTCGCGGCAGGCCAGAAAATCGTTAAAATCGACAAAGATTACCACGGCTTTGCTAGCAGCGCATGCTGTGTCGCCGAGTAAGAGAGCGCTAAATGACTGTAACATCAATCCAACTAGGTCCGATGGATCACCTGGCTCTGCCGACGACCGACCCAGCGCGTGGCGAGCGGTTTTATTGCGACGTGCTGGGGTTTCACGTCGTTCCGCGGCCATCGTTTTCCTTTGAGGGCCGCTGGTTGTTTCACGAGAACGCGGGGGTCATGCTGCATCTGATTCACCGCGCAGACCACCAGCCTAAAGGCGAGGGAATGAACACTCTCAATGGACACTTTGCCATTAGTTGCACGGACATCGACAATGCCATCTTAATGCTCAAAGAACATGGAATTGACTTCGTGGAAAAGAAACTTCCCGACTATGACTACCGGCAGCTTTTTTTTCGCGACCCGGACGGTAATCTCTTAGAACTCGGCGAGTGGCCACCTCGGAAGGCTTAGTCTTAGATCATCGAACACTTGAACTGAACAAAGGAATTTACATGGAAGCCTCGGCCAAGAAGTTTTTCCAATCCATCCTGGAAACTCCCAGCCCCTCGGGATATGAGCAGCCTGTCCAACGATTGGTTCGCAAATACGTGGAAGAGTTTGCAGATGAGGTATCAACTGATACTCACGGCAATGTAATTGCAGGATGCAATGTCGATGCTCCCTTGCGGGTGATGCTTGCAGGCCATGCCGATCAAATCGGGCTCCTGGTCACACACATCAACGATCAAGGTTTTATCTACACCAACACGATTGGTGGTTGGGATCCCCAGCAATTGATCGGTCAGCGGATGACAATCCACGCAGACTCTGGCCCGATACCGGCGCTTATTTCTCGCAAGGCGATTCACCTGCTTGATCAGGAAGAACGTAAGCAGGTGGTGAAAACGAAAGACATGTGGCTCGACATTGGTGCTAAGAGCAAGGAAGAAGCAGCGGAGATCGTCAAGATTGGGGATCCAGTCACGCTTGAACTTGGCTACCAGGAGATGCTCAACGGCCTGGCCAACTCACCCGGAATGGACGACAAGACGGGTCTTTGGGTCTGCATGGAGGCCCTGCGGAGGGCTAAAGAGCGCGGACTCGATGTGGCGCTCTTCGCCGTTTCGACAGTGCAGGAAGAAATCGGTCTCCGCGGCGCCCACACAAGTGCTTATGGTGTGAATCCCCACGTGGGGATCGCCGTCGACGTGACCCATGCTACTGATTGCCCCACGATCGACAAGACCCAGGAGGGGGATATTAAGTTAGGGGGCGGACCTGTGATCTATCGCGGCCCCAACATGAACCCAGTGGTCGTCGATCGCCTTCGCGAAGCGGCTGAGTATGGCGACCTTCCCTGCCAATGGGCTGCCAGTGGGCGAGGGACCGGCACTGATGCCAACGCCATCCAACTCACCCGCGCTGGCGTGGCGGCGGGGCTGGTTAGTGTGCCCAACCGCTACATGCACAGCGCGGTGGAAACAATTGCCCTGTCAGACCTGGACGCCTGTGCCGACCTGTTGGCCACGTTTGCGCACAAACTTGCCGCGGACACCGATTTTACTCCACGCTAAGCCGACTACCGGTTAAACATCATCCCCTGCGTGAATCTGCAGGTAACTCTCATAGCGGCGTGCGTCGATCCAACCTTCGGCGACGGCGTCTTTCACTGCGCACGGTTCCTCGTGCGTGTGCGTGCAATCGGGATAACGGCAGTGGCTCACATAGGGCCGCAGGTCGCGGAAAAAGCCGGCAACCTCTTCCGGCACGATGTCCCACAGGCGGAATTGCCGGATTCCAGGGGTGTCGATCACATATCCTCCCATCGAGAGAGGAATCATCTCGGCCGTCGTGGTTGTATGCTTTCCTTTTTCCGTTTCGGCACTCACCTGCTGCACACGCAATGCTAATCCCGGCTCGATTCGGTTGAGCAGGCTCGACTTGCCGACTCCACTTTGGCCCGTTAATACGGAGGAACGTCCTCGCAGGAGTGATCGCAATTCAACAATTCCCCAACCCTCGGTGGCTGATACTTGTAAGACCTGGTAGCCAAGTTGGCTATACACCCCTATCAGGGGCTGGAGATCTCCGCGCTCGATCAAATCGACTTTATTGATGCATACGACGGGTTGAATCTGTGCTCTTTCGGCAGTGACCAGATAGCGGTCAAGTAGATTAGGCTTCAGACGTGGCTGAGCGGCACTGGTGACGATGATAATTTGATCGACATTCGTCACCAACACGTGCTGCCGACCTCGGCTGTTTCGGCTTAGTACGCCCTTTCGCGGTTCTACACGCTCGATGATTCCTTCCTCATCGCCGGCCGGGCGCACCCATACGCGATCTCCTGCTGCAACGACGTGCCGCTGATCCGTGCTGAGAGTTTTTAGAAGCCGCCGCGTGGCACATTGCCGAACCGATCCGTCCGCAAATCGAACACTGCTCACCAAACCTTGAACCCGCAGAACTCTTCCCTCCATACAAACGGAAGTATCCACTGCAGGAAGTACAAGACCTTCCTCATCGAAATCAGCGTTTGCCACAGTGCGTTTGCGAGTCAACTCCCCTTTGCCACTCACATGCTGCCCGCTGGCAAGATCCTCCAGGGATTCTTCATCGCTGGAGAACTTGCGTGTGAGATCGTTACTGCGAGTCCGCACGTTTCTGTTCTTGCGGAGTTCAGCACGAACCTTGCGCTGCTTTTTGCCCATGTGGCATTTGCCCATGCGAGTTCAGATTAGCGACACCTTGAAGAACCCAGCGACGCTGCCTGGCAGTAACTTAGACAGGTCGATCAGGCATCTTGAGTTGCTCTGAGTCGTCCATGACATCGTATCTGCGGAATGATCCGTCAGCGGACTTCTTGCCAGCATATTGGGGGGTCCGATCTTTTGAATCCGAACTCTTCAACCCTGCCCTGGAGAGCAACGACTCGGTCATGATCTCGTTAGGCAAATCGTCGGCAGGTGGTGGCCCCACGGCCCCCAGATCCGCCGGCGAATAGATCAATTCGTAGTCATGCTTAGCAATTGAGAGTTTGTCGCCGGGATCTACCCGCTTCTCTTGCACTCGGATGCCGTTGACTTTCACACCGTTGCGGCTTTGCATGTCTCGGACATACCAATAACCGCCATTAAGCACCAGCCGGCAATGGTGGGCTGAGACATTGGCAAAACGGAGGACGATGTCGCAACTTTCCCGACGGCCGATCAACAATTGTTTCTTCAAGAGAGGAATTGGATCGCCGCCACCTAGCGGAGTTAATTCACCATACATAGGATTGCACTCTTGCGAAAAATGATTGTTGCCCCAATGATTGATGATTAAGGAAAAAACAAATGCCCGGAAGACAAAGCCAATCGACCCTTCGCCTCCCCTCGAACATATACCTCTGGCCCACTTATTAATGTAAGCAGATTGCTCCATGAAGTCAACTAACTCGCTACTGGATAGGGGTTTACAGTCATCCTGGCGTCAGGCTGGACTGCGATATTATTCCTATAACCACGCACTCAAACAAAGGTTTCGCTCTCGAGTGCAGAAGATCAGTCTCGACGCCGGATTTACCTGTCCTAACGTCGATGGCACGGTGGCCAAGGGTGGTTGTACTTTTTGCGATAATCGATCATTCAGTCCTAGCAGACGACTACCTCGAGCAAATATTTATGGACAAATTGAACAGAGCATCGTCAGGATGCGAAATCGGTACAAAACCTGCCAGCATTTTCTCGCCTACTTTCAACCTGCGACCAACACCTATGCCCCTGTTGAGCGGTTGAGGACACTTTACGATTCCGCGCTAAGTCATCCTCAGATTGTCGGACTCGCCATTGGGACACGAAGCGACTGTGTTGGCGATGAAGTGCTTGACTTGCTTGAGGAGTTGGCAAGTCGAACCTATCTTTCGGTCGAATACGGCATGCAAACGATGCACAACCGTTCGCTCGATTGGATGAATCGCGGTCATCACCACGACTCGTTTCTCGATGCCGTCGAGCGTAGCCGAAATCGCGGGTTCGAGATCTGTGCCCACGTGATGCTCGGTCTCCCTGGCGAATCCCATGCCGACATGTTGGCCACGGCCCATGAGCTCGCCCGCGTAAATATCGATGCGGTCAAGATTCACAATCTCTACTGCGTGAAGAATACCCCCCTAGCAGACCAGGTTGCGTCAGGCGAGGTTCGATTGATGGAGCGCGACGACTATATCCAAACCGTCGTGGACTTCCTGGAAATCTTGCCGCCTACGATGATCGTAGAACGCATTAGTGGCGAAGCCCCCCCGGACTATTTTATTGGCCCCACCTGGTGCTTAGACAAGCCGGCAGTGAAACGTGCCGTCGAAGCAGAGTTCGCACGACGAGATTCCTGGCAGGGAAAGCGGTATGCGATAGAATTGGATGCGAATTTAGGGGAAAGTACCGGTGAGAGGATTTGAACCTCCACGACCTTGCGGTCACATGGACCTGAACCATGCGCGTCTGCCAATTCCGCCACACCGGCTTGAAGCGTTTACAATCTCAGAAATGACAACGCTTGGCAAGGGGAGGCTCGGAAAAGCAGCTGGTAAGCAGTGCACCTGCTATTCCGCGGAGTCCATCTCTTTGATAGCGCGGCATATCTCTTGGACATGCCTCGACCGATCAGCTTCAGTCTGTTGTGACGTGTATTCGAGCCCGGGACGCAGGAAGTGCAGAATGCTTTCAACAGGCTTTATTCCCAAGGCATGCTCACATGCCAGGTTATAGACAAACATCTGCATTTCGTAGTGCTGTGCCTCAGCCGAAAGCCCATCAGCGGTCACATGGTTCGTCTTGTAATCCAACAGGTGCCAATTTTCATCTACATCCTGATAGAGGCAATCGATAACCCCTTCAAGATAGCGACCAGCGAGCGATTCATTAATCCGATCGCCAGGTAGGATGAAGTCCACCTCCTTCAACAAGCAACGGGCCGAGGCGAGCTGACTCATGCGAGCTGATTTCAAGAATCCCTTTACCAATTCAGCAGCCTCAAGTGCAGCTTCGTCCGCATTCTGCCCCAAATGCGCGGGTGCGAGGAATTGACACAATTCATGGATTTCAGAATTTGCCGGTCGCGGCCCTGAAAACGAGGATTGTTCGAGCACGGCATGCACAAGCGTACCAAAATCGCGTGGATCAAATAGTGAGGTTTCCATGGGGAACTGAGTCTCGTCGACCACTTCTCTTTCGATTTTCTTACGCAATTGCCCTGAAACGCGTGAGAAGGAAAAACTCTTTCGCGCTTTATGGTGAACCGGTATCGGAGCAACACCTTCGGGTATCAAGCCTTTACCCGACTCGGCTAACTTGCGAACTTTATCGACCATCTTCTCTAAATCTGCTCCCCGCACACGACCGGCCCGTTTACGTTCGCTTATTGGTTCGCTGGTCGTCACAATGATTTGAGGAACGGCATAGCCGGGGGGTAACGTCGCGAGACAGCGTCCAGTGACCAGATCAAATCGCTCCGCAAGAAACCTCGTCCAAAAACTCTCTGGCTTATCCAGGTTCTTCATACTACTCGACAGAATGAGATAGTCGGCAGCGCGAGTGCATGCCACGTATAGCAGGCGAATCCGCTCAGCTTGCTCTTCAATCCGCTCGCTCTGCTGGTAGAGGTTCCAGCCGACGCAAGATTCATCGGTCGGTTTCACCAACGGGCCAAGTTCTTCGTGGAACACGGGCTGCGAACTTGTAGGAGGTGCCTTTCGCTCGAGATCAGGAATCACCACGACGGGAAACTCCAGGCCTTTCGCATTGTGAATCGTCATCACACGAATTACGTCTCCCTCAGCGGTCGTGGCTGCGACAGGTTCTTTGGGAGCGCGGGCCACAAACTCGCTCAGTTGGGTGACGAATCCACTCAAATCACCTGGGCTAAGCCGATCAAGCGTCTGTGCCTGTTCAACAAGCTTATAAAGATTGGCCAGTTTTCGCTCTCCGAGAAACTCACTCCGCAACACGGCATCATAGCCCGTCAGCTCGATGGCCAATGTGAGTAACTCTGCTACTAACAATTCATCTTTACGGTTACGAAGTTCCTGGAGTGTAGCCGCGGCCTGGAACACTTTGGCCTGCTCGGCTGGGGATATCTCTTGAGAAAGAGTTTTCGAAGAAAGAGCCTTGTGAAGGGAATTATGCCTCAACACCATCCAAAAGAGTGTTTCATCCTCAAGCCCAAACAAGGGACTTCGCAAGGCGCCTGCCAAACTTAACTCATCCGCCTGACTGCATACCGAGCGGAGTAGATGCAGCACGTCATAAACTTCCTGCTGGGCATAGAAGGCATGTCCGCCGGCCAAATAATAATCAAGTCCCTGTTCGCGGAGCGCTTCTTCGTAAACCTGCACGTCGCTCAGAGATCGCAGCAAGATGGCTATGTCACCTTGCCTGACGGCTCGCGGTGACTCTCCTTCGACGACAACTGGTTGGCCCGAATCGATCAAACTTGCCAATCGTTGCGCAATGAAGCGCGCTTCGCGATAGCGTTCCCGCTCGGCTCCCCTGAGCTGGAGCGGAATCGAGTCATCCTCCTCAGAGCCATTGGTTGCCCAAAGAAACTCAATCGCAGGCAGTGGCGTCAGTTGCATTCGGCTCGGGCGAAGTGGTTTGTACTCTTCAACAAATGCCTCGCAGAAGAGTGCGTTAACAAAATCGAGGACCGCACCTTGGCTGCGGAAATTCGTGGTGAGCGACAACCGACTTGCCTCGGGTAGCTGCTCGGATAACGACCGCGAAACTTCTGGCTGGGCACCCCGAAACCGGTAGATGGATTGCTTGGCATCCCCCACCACAAACAGTCCAACATCGGCCCACTGTTGGCCACACAAGGCTTTGACGATAGCCACCTGCACCGGGTCAGTGTCCTGAAACTCGTCGACTAAAAGCAATTTCGTGCTGCAAGAGACTTCTTGTTGCACGTCGGCAAACTCCGGCGCGGTCAACAACCGGTGAGCCTTGTACATGAGATCTTCGAAATCCAAAACATTGCGTTCCTGCTTTGCCATTTCATAACAGCGGGCCAGATCAGCTGCGAGCGCCAAGAGTGCCAATCCCATACGGGCAGAGTCCTGGAGTTGATCCTCGTTCCACGGTTTAACCAGAATCGAGTTCTTGATATGTTTGTCGCGAATCTCTTTGCAGGAATCCCTGAACAGCTCGTAATCGCTCTCGTTGCACCAGTTTTTCTTTTTCGCTGGACCTTGGGTACGAGCAAGCTCATGTAAATCCAATAGAAGCTTTGCTGGATCCTTGCTGGTAGGCAACCTATCGAACAATTCCAAGATAAGTTGGCAATGGGTGCGTAGCTCATCCGCAGCAAATTCACCCGATGAGCAGAGTGTTCTCACCTTGCAAACCGCATCGGTCGCCAGAAACTCACTGGCGGTTTGAGCAATCGTAACCTGCTCAAAATAGGCTTTCCACACGGCGATCAGTTCATCGGGAGTCGCGTTCTGCCAGCGGGCTAGAACTGGTGTCAAATGATCGCCCAAGAGACTCAACAAATACTCGCGCAAGCTTCGCAAACCAAACCTTGTAGCCAATTGAATGACCGATTCATCTTTCTCCAATAGCAATTGTCGTAGTCGATGGTCCACCGTGCGTAGTCGCATGAGATCGGCGCTAGTCGGATCGAGCTGTTCAAATCGCGGATCGAGTTGAGCTTCGACCGCGTGACTCCGCAGCAAGGATGCACAAAAAGAATGGATGGTACTGATACGTGCCGTATCAAGAATGCGCAGTAATCGCTGCCACGCGCGCTTTTCTTTACCCTTGGTGGCCTGAGTCAGCCGCTCATAGCAACGCAGCCGAATTCTGTCCCTCATTTCTCTAGCGGCCGCTTCAGTAAAAGTGATTGCGATGAGTTCATCGAGCTCGGCAGTCGGCTCAATAATTTGCGGATCGAGATAGGACAAGAACCGCTGAGTCAACACAAATGTCTTGCCACAACCGGCCCCCGCCGCCAATGCCACTGAACGATCATAAGCAGAGAGCGCAAGCGACTGTTCGTCAGTTAATATCGATGAAGCTGTCATACAAATTCTTATCGCGAAAACCTAGCCGGACCGCCACGCGGTCCGGGAGTCCCGGAGGTAGGTGTAGCTCCAGCTAGGGAACAGGCCATACTTTCTCCAAGCTACGAATCTGTGCAATGCGACACATCTTGCTAAAGTCACACGATGCTGTGCAATCTTTGTTCTCATTGTAAACGGGAAACTCACCTGCCCTGATGCCTTGAACGATTTCCTCGATACGTCTGGTGATCGAAGATTTGAGTGAATTCCAATTCGTGGAATCTTGCAGTCCATCAGCAGTGATGGTGCGGAACTCCAAGAGAGCGTCTCGACCACTGGCAAATCCCTTTTCTTTGATGTTCCAGTAGCCAGTGGCCAGTGCAACGGCTTGTTGATCCGCAAATAAAAGTTTCTCCGCCGCAAGAGCATAGAGAGGCAATTGCAATTGCCGACCCGCTTCCATCTCGGTCGGTTTGAGTTTGACCCCCTTGCCCGATTTGTAGTCGATAATTGTAAACACCGTGACACCGCACACCTGGCCAGTATCGATTCGGTCGATTTGCCCGGTGAGCCGAATCTGTTCGCTGCCCAAGTCCAGAATGAAAGGTACCGGCTGGGAGAGCAGATCCTGGTACACTTCTTCAGAAGCATGTTTTCGCGGTCCAAAGCGAACTTCGAAATGGGCCGGTCGCAAGGGCTGGTCGAGTAATGGCCACTGGTGTCGATACTGAATTTCCTGCTCGGCATACTGCGGTGCCCAGGCTAGTACTTCTCGACACTCAATTTCTCGCAGCACCTCGTTCAAACCGCCTAACGGGTTTTCAGCGATGATTTTTTCTAATGCCTTGCCAAAACGATCGATTAAGTCCTCTTCACTCAAGGGGGTGTCGGGATCGAGTGGCTGTTGATGAATGGCTGCCAAAACCTGATGCAGTAAATTTCCACGGCGAAGGTGATCACTCCGTAGGGCAAGCTCTTCGAGGGGTTCCAGATGGAGAATCTGCTCGGCAAAAAAGCGATAGGGGCAAGCCGCGTAGGTTTCGAGCCGACTCGGACTCCAGAGATGCTCTTCATCAAAGCGGTGTGCCAACGCCGTCCGAACTGCTTCACTGGCAAGTAATCCTTCAAAAGGACCAAATACGTCGCGCTGGCTCCGCGACGCGACACACTCGACACCACGCAGAATCGCTCGACCGGTATTTTGCGGTGCCAGCCCGGCCAACCAGTTGCAATCGCCAGCCAGTGCCGCCTCCATGCCTTGCAGTCGCCAATCGCTACGGCTCAGCGGAGTGCGATCTCCATTTTCGCGATTCCCCACAGCCATGGTGACCTTGGGAATCGCGCGAAGAGAGAAACAGCGTTCCAGCTCTATAAGAAAAGGACTTGGCGAGAGTGTCTGCCCTTTTTCATCGAGGGCAGCATAGCTGAGCGTGAGACAGTCGCTGGTGCGCGTCACCATTTCGTAAAACAACAACATCGCGTCTCCTGCCAGTGCTTCAGCAGACGGCGCTTCTGAAAGTCCATCGGGGGCAAAGCGTCCCAACTCCTGCTGGCTGTAGAGCCGTCCGACACTTTCACTACTCGAATAGGATTGCTCACTGAGACCTGCCATGAACAGGTGGCGCACGGAAAGATATCGGGCATTGGCAGCAGAGAGAATTCGCACTCGGCCAACCGCATCTTCTCCCCGCAGAGTGATTTCGGCCGCCTGCATCTCCAGAAGCTGCTCTAAATCGCCGCACGAGAGTTCCTCACCGGCAACTTGCAGACTTTCATCCCTGGCAAGGGTTGCGGACAAAGCCCGTCGGAGCAAATCCCAATGCTTGTCGGCTATACCAAGTGACTCAACCAACTGGCTCAAAGAATCTATCCATGCAGCTAAGCTTGCGCGTTCTGGCAATGACGACAAGAGCCGTTCGAGGGATTCAAAAAAGGGGAGAGCAACTCGTGCATCTTGGACAATTTCTTGTGGGTCCTCAGCTTTTTCCGCCCACCACCGCAATTGCTCCAACAGCAATGTCCGACCGGACGGCAACTGGGCACGGCGGATACAGCGTTCGGCTGCGATCCGCCACTCGGAGTTTTCCCCCTTGTCTCCCGCAATGCGTTGCATCGCGGCTACTCCCGCAAGGTCTAACAACAAGTCGAAGGGCCAATCCTGTGTATGCAATTGCAGAAGTCTGATAAGCAATCGCAGAAGTGGCGTTTGTGCAAGGAGCGTGGTTGTCTCAAGAGCAATCGGCAAACCGAAATCGTCGCTGATGATTTTGATGCGTGGGGCGACTTCGGCCAAACTGGGAAAGACGACCGCGATTTCCTCAGGCTGTGCCTCACCTGCAAGGAGCAACGTCTTAATTCGCCGGGCGACTTCTTGAATCTCCCCCTGCTGGCTGTCGGCAGCCAGGATCGATAGCCCAGTGGGGTCGCTTCCTTGCGTGGCATCGTCGTCAAATAAATGGCGCTCGGCATGAGCAATCCCCGGCGCACTGAAATGACTCGCTCCGACTAATTCGCACTCGATACCGGGGAGAGTTTTCTCCAATCTCTCTCGAGTTGCGTATGTCCGGCCAAACATTAGCGCACGGTCCGAGCCTGGCTGCATCGGTTCAGCCTGCATCAGCAAAGAGATAACGAGCCGTTCGGACCTCTGAGACAACAACCTCAAGATGTCATGTTGTGCGGCTGTGAAATCGGTAAACCCATCTACGACGATCAGGCCCCAACGCGACTCGTTATCCTCCTGCAACAGATCACGCGCAGCCCAGAAGCGACCCTCAGCGTCATACAGGTTCTGACTTGTCAAATGATGATGATAGGCCGTATAGATCGCTGAGACATCACGATCGCGCTCTCTCGTTGCACGCTGCCGAAATTCATCGGCCCAGATGTCCTGCCGTTTGAGCTCGCCAATGAACTGAGCGACCTGCCGGACAAAACCCGGAGTGTGGGCCACGCCTTGATAGTAGTTGAGTTGCTTCTGGCCGAGCAGTTTACGGGTCAGTTGCTGGAGGATCCGCAGCTTTTCCCAATTGTTGATGGACCGGATGCGGCGATTGCTCTGGGAGATCAGTTGCTCGGCAAATCTGGCAAAGGTGACAGTGCGTGGATCAAGGAGGGCCGACTTGCTGCGAGCTGCCAAGGTGTCGTGAACTTGCCTGACGGCCCCCTGGCTGGGACCGATCCAGATGCCTCGCGGCTCTCGGCAATCCCGCTGCCACTCGCTGAGGAAACGGACGTACTGCTCAATCAAGCGTGTGGTCTTTCCACTGCGAGCGGGACCCAGAAGTAATTTGACGACTCCGTTAGTCATGATGAGAGTCTAATTGCTTACCAGCCGTTGGCGGAAGCCCGCGGTAACTCAGGGTATGACCGCAAGGGCTTCCGCCTGCGGCTGATAAAACAAGTGATTTTGAGACCAGCCGGGCAGTTTCATCAATCGAGTCGCACCTATTTGACAACCTAAGTCCACTTCGGGTAAACTGTTAGGGTAATGAAGTCCCAGGGCAGATGGGAGGCACCTTGCTTTCTTTGGTGCCGTTCGAGGCAAAAAGGAAGCTTGGCAATATCCTGCTTTTCGCAAGTAAGCTTGTCCATCCGCGCGGGGCGGTCCCTATTATTCTCGGGACCATTCATTTCATGTTTTCTCATTTTTTTCTTCCCTTTTTTTCAGGAGGCATCATGATGGATGCGAAAAGAAAGAGGCGAGGCTTTACCCTCGTCGAATTGCTGGTGGTGATTGCCATCATCGGCATTCTGGTAGCGTTGTTGCTGCCTGCAATTCAGGCAGCCCGCGAGGCGGCACGGCGGAATTCGTGCCTTAACAATATTAAGAACATCGCTCTGGGTATCCACAACTACGCGGACAAGAAGAGCGAAGAGTTCCCCCTGGCTTCGACTGGATTCTTCAGGAACGACCAGTACAAGGCCGGCACCGAGCAGGACCACTATAGCTGGTTGTTCCAGATCCTGCCCAATATGGAAGCGGGCACTCTCTACAGTCGGGTTCGGGAAGCGACACTTCCTGCATCTCGTAACACAGCATTGGGACTCGCTGGACAAGGTTCCGTCCAACTCAAGGCTGGTCCCTTCGGCACGAACGAAGCCAATAGTGTGAACGTCACTGGGTTGACCACGACGACTCAGCCCAACTATGCCCACCAGCAGAAGCTGGAAGTCTTTCTTTGCCCCAGCTATCCGGGGACCGACGAGGCCAAGGCCAACACCTATACCGGTATGACGAAGGTTGCCGTCGGAAATTATGTTGCTATGCCTTCGACACATTACAATGTCGATGGGCAAGGCACTGGGGCAACCGGGGCCATGGATGCTGGCGGGCCCTCTGGTAGTCTTTACGACAGCTATTCCGCTGCTAACAGACCCAAGCAATTGGCTGGCAATGGGGTCATTGCATTTGCTCAGAATACCCAGACCTCTGGCCCAGAAGCAAATGCTGTGAGCATCTACGAGGTTCAGCGGCGACCCAAGGGTGTCACCTTTGCCGGTATCCGTGACGGTACTGCCAACACGATCATGTTCTCAGAATCTCGCGAAGAGAATTATGCCTCGTGGATTAGTGGCCTCTCGGCCTATGTGGTGGCAGTTGATCCTTTACTTACCAACAAGGTTACCAAGTGGCCTGCTCAAACCACTGGTAATCAGGTCAGAAGATTGGGATGGGATCCAACCGGCACGGCAACTGGCAGAACGGCTTTAAATGTGGGTAACAGCGTGAAGGCCAAAGGCGGCATCGCTGCCACAGGCCAAAATGCCCCACAAGAAAACGGGGACGTCTATTTCAAGACTATGTACCCCCACAACCGTGGCGTTGCCTACCGGATCTTTGGTCCTAGTAGTGCCCATCCTGGCACCGTGCAACATGCCTATGGTGATGCCCATGGCAAGAGCATCAACGAAGACATTGATCCGAATGTCTATCTGGCGTTGGTAACTCGGGCCGGTAGCGAGGTTGTGGAAGTACCCTAATCGAGTTTGATTTTGTTTTAGTTTAGCGACGCCGTGGTGCGACACCTTCGCACCACGGCGTTTTTTTGTATCCAATCCTTTCCATGCCTGGGGATTGCAAACCCCAGGTTTTCCCAGTGAGTAACTTCAATGAAACCAGAAATCTCCTGCCCCGAACTCGATGAATTGCGTAAAAATGATGCTGAGTTTTTGCTCATCGATTGCCGCGAGCCCGACGAGCACGAACTGGTAGCCCTCAGCGGTTCGACCTTGCTGCCGATGAGCCAAATCGCCGAGCGCGTGTCAGAACTTTCAGGCCACGAGCAGTCTCACCTGATCGTGTATTGTCACCTGGGGGTACGCAGCCAGCGGGTGGCCGCCTGGCTCCGAGAGCAGGGCTTCGAAAAGGTGCAATCCCTCACCGGCGGCATCGACGGGTGGGCCGAGCAAATCGACCCGCAGATGACGCGATATTAAACAGTTTTGAACAGGAGGGAACAGAGGAAACAGAGAATTGGAAATTGGCTTTTTAAATGTTTTTAGTGGGGTAAAGAAACATGCATCCACAATTTGCTCAAGCTGCTGAGTTGACTCATGATGTAATTGGAGCAGCGATTGAAGTCCACAAAGAAAAAGGACCTGGATTACTTGAATCCATTTACGAGTGGTGCTTGAGTAAAGAACTTGAGCTCAGAGGCCACACGGTCGAGAATCAGCGCTTGGTTTTGGTGCGTTGGAAACAATTCCAGCGGGAGGAACCGCTTCGCTTTGACATGTTGATTAACGGATGTCTGTTTGTAGAGGTCAAGAGCGTTGAAACTGTCCACCCCATCAACAAAGCACAACTCTTGAGCTATATGAAGCTTCTAAATATTCCTTTGGGATTGATCATAAACTTCAAAGAGCTCAAACTCACTGATGGAGTCTCAAGACTAATTCTACCCGGAGCAAATTTGCAGTAACCAAACATTTTTTCACATTCTCTGTTCTCTCTGTTCCCTCCTGTTCAATACGATCCCTAAACGTATCGAGGGGGCAGCAAGTAAGCATCGTTTTCCCTATTATCAATGTCTCCCCCCCCAAGCCAACGTGAATTTGCTTTGCAGATCGTCCGGCAGCTTCGTGATGCTGGTCATGAGGCTTTGTGGGCGGGAGGCTGTGTGCGGGATCAACTCTTGGGCCTTGAACCAAAGGATTACGACGTCGCCACCGATGCCCGACCAGAAGAAATTCAGGCGCTCTTCGGCAAGCGAAAGACGCTGGCCATTGGGGCCGCCTTCGGAGTGATTGGAGTGCTGGCCGGACGCGGTCGCGAGCCGGTCGAAGTGGCTACCTTTCGCGCTGACGGCGCCTACCTGGATGGGCGTCACCCTCAATCGGTCTTCTTTACCACCGCAGAACAGGATGCCCAACGGCGCGATTTCACGATCAACGGGCTGTTCTACGATCCACTTGCCAACAAAGTGATCGATTATGTCGACGGTCAGGCAGATCTTGCGGCGGGAATCGTCCGGGCAATTGGGACACCTCGAGATCGGTTCACAGAAGACAAGCTGCGCATGCTGCGAGCAGTACGAATTGCGGCGACATTCGACTTTCGGATCGAGACTGCCACGCTCAAAGCGATTCAGGAAATGTCCGTCCAGGTAACCGCGGTGAGCGCGGAGAGGATCGGTGCGGAACTTGAGCGCGTGCTTGTGCACCCGCAACGAGCTGTCGGACTCGAACTTCTGCATGAGAGTGGTCTGTTGCAACCTTTGTTACCGGAACTCGCCAACGAGGCTGCAAACAATACGCCAACCTGGCAGAGCACGCTTGAGATTGTCCAGCGCCTCGAATCGGAGAATCTCTCGACTGCTCTGGCGGCGTTGCTCCACAAAGTATGCGGCCCTCGGCAGGTGGCCTCCTGTGGTCGAAGATTTCGCTGGTCGAACAAGCAGATCGAGTTGGCCGTCTGGCTGGTGAAGAATCTGGCAACCGTACAGGAGGCAAATACGCTACGTTGGCCAAAACTTCAACGCGTGCTCGTGGAGGAGGGGGCGCAGGAACTCATTGCACTTGCACGTGCAGTATTTGGATCAGCACACGCCGGTGTGAAGCATTGTGTCGAGCGAATGGCGCTCCCTGCAGCACAATTGAATCCCCCACCGCTTATCACAGGTGACGATCTCGTAAGCCGAGGCATGGATCCCGGACCTCATTTTGGTTCGTTGCTCACCGCAGTTCGCGATGCCCAGCTTGAGGGCCAAATCGCTAGTGCGGATGAAGCATGGGAGCTGATAGTCAACCTGACCGGCAAGTCTGATAACCTCTAACTTGGCCAAAGGCCAAAACACTTCGGCCGCTAAAGGGCGTTGCCCCAGGCTACGGTCAAGAGGACCGTCGACCAAAAAATAGATATGTGAATTCGAATCACTAGAAGAATGCTAATAATGTCGTTAGAATCTCTGAAGTAATTTTTGTTTGTGTCTTCTCATATCTCGCATGAAAGAAGTCTAAATGACGAAATCTTTTTACTCTTCGCCCCCACGTATTGCCCTCGCGATCGCTTTGCTCTTTCTGGCTTGTTCACCCACGATTGCTGCTGACAATAAACTCTCCCCTGAAGAAGAAGCTGCGGGGTGGATGCTCTTATTTGATGGCGAGAGTCTGGCTAATTGGAAGAACAACAACGGCCAGCCGCTGGCTGAGGGAATCGTCAAAGATGGTGCCATCAACACCCATGGTGCTGGTGGTTATTTGCTAGTGTATGACAAAGAATTCGGCGATTTTGAATTTGCGTGCGATGTAAAACTGACGCCCGGAGAGTGTAATTCCGGAGTCTTTGTGCGAGTCGAAGATCTGGCCGATCCCGTTTATTCTGGCCTTGAAGTGCAAATTTACTCGCCTCCTGGAAGCGGTCTGCATGACTTCGGCGCGATTTACGATCTCGTGCCTCCTGCCTTCATTGCCACACGCGAGCCGGGAGAGTGGAACAATCTGCGGGTCCGCTGCGAAGGCCCGATTATTTCGTCTTTTGTCAACGATCAACTCGTAGCTGAACTGAATTGCGACGAATTTGATAAACCTGGCATGCGACCTGATGGGACTGAACACAAGTTTCAGCGTGCCATTAAAGATTTCGCTCGCAAGGGTTACATTGGCTTGCAGGATCATGGCAATGACGTATGGTTCAAAAACATTAAACTGCGAAAGCTAGGAAACGATGAGCAATCCGGGACTGACCGATGACCTACCACTTGATAGCCTGGCAGAACGGGCGGCAACTACTTTTCGAAAACGCTTCGGACGCCCGGCAACCGTCGTGGTGGCGGCTCCCGGCCGTGTAAACATCATCGGCGAGCACACCGACTACAACGATGGATTTGTCTTACCGATGGCAATCGATCGTTACACCGTGATGGCTGGCGATTTCTGTGAATCAGGCCGTTCCCTACGTGCCGCGCAAATTTTTAGTGCAACCATCGAAGAGGAGCAGGCAATTTGCCTTGCCGGCGAACACTCTCCTCCGTTGCCAACTTGGGCGAAGTACATCCGCGGTGTGTTTGAAGCTGCGGCTGAACATGGACTCGTGCCGCCTGCATTTGATGCGGTAGTTGATTCGACAGTGCCTTTAGGAGGGGGGCTCTCCAGCAGTGCAGCATTGGAAGTGGCTACCGCTACTTTGCTCGAGGAGCTTGCCGATTACCACCTTGAGCCCAAGACAAAAGCGCTCGCGTGCCAGCAGGCAGAACATCGGGGAGCTGGTGTCCCGTGCGGCATCATGGACCAATTTAGCAGTGTACACTGTGAAGCAGGAAACTTGATGCTGCTCGATTGCCGTGACCAGAGTACTCGGATGGTTCCTCTGGCTGACCCCAGCGTGACGGTGCTGATAATCAACTCGAATGTGAAACATGAACTCACGGGTGGTGAATATGCGGAACGCCGCCAGCAGTGCGAGGCGGCGGCTAAGATTTTGCAAGTTCCTTCGCTACGTGAGGCGACATCCGAGATACTTGAGCAAAATCAAGACAATCTCGACGACGTCCACTTTCGCCGAGCCCGCCATGTCATTAGCGAGATTGAACGAACGACAAAAGCTGCCGAGAAAATCGCTTCCGGTGATTGGAACTCGGTCGGCAGTTTAATGTACGGCAGTCACGCGTCACTTCGTGACGACTACGAAGTAAGTTGCCCGGAACTCGACACGCTGGTTGAAGCACAGCGAGCGCTCGGTAGCGAAGCCGGAGTCATCGGTGCTCGGATGACGGGCGGAGGATTCGGCGGTTCGACCGTCGCCTTGGTCCACACGGATCATGCGTCCCGAATTGCCGAAGCTGTTTTGACCACCTATCGCGAACAAACCGGCGTCGATGCCTCCGCGTTTGTCACACCGCCAGCCCGCGGGGCACACGTCATTCGGTCGTCGAACTAATCGTCAGTCGCAGCGGCTTGATGGTTTCAAAAGGCAATTCTGGCAGCTTTCTGTTTTGCAGTTACCACACTGGCAACCGTATCCCAATCCACCTTCACAACGCATGCACGCCCCATTGCAGCAGCCTTCCAAACACAGTTGGGGTTCGAAACCACATTCGGTCGACAGCAACCCCTGGGCTTTTTTCAGTTCTACTTGCGCCAGTTTTAAACCTACCACTTGCTCGATCAGGGCAGACTCGGCCTGGTCAATTTCTATGCGGAGGGCACTGATTTGGAAGATAGCTACATCCTCTACATCCCGGGTTTTAATGAGCTGATCCAATCGATCCCGTAGATCGAGAAGCGTTTGTTGTGCGATCACGATCCGGTGCTGCTGAAGTCCGATTTTATAGACGGCATTCTTAATCTCTGCAGTCGCTTTACTTTCGGTGTCGTCGTAGAACATGGCAAGTTGGCGACAACGCACCGGGACTTCATGTTCATTGCATTTGCAACATCGCAAGACATGTATAATTCCACTACGTGGCTCGACCGAACCCACCGTGGAATCGGCATAGTGCAACACCGCTCGGGCAACAGGCAGCGTTATCTTCTCCAGATTGCAGAGCAATAGCTCCAGTCCTCGCAAATCGTGGCGATTCTGCAGACCTACGGCAAGCTCTAATTCGGCATCGACAGGACTCATTTCAGGATGCCAATCCATCTCAGGCCAATAGAAGGCATGTTCATTTAATGGGCAGCCGATTAACTTCTGAAGTTGACCGTTTAGTTGGAGCCTTAAGTACTCCATCTGCGTAAGCTGATCTTCCATTTGATTGATCTGTTTGAGAATCGCGGTGCGATTGATGCCGTCAGGGAGTTCAATGCCCGACTCACGCATCTTCTCAACCCGACTGAGCGATTTCTCAGATTCGCTCAGCGCATGTTGCAGATGGTGATGCTGTGCTTCCAGACCGGCAAGTTGATAATAGGCTGTGAGGGCTGCACCAGCCGTCTCGTTGCGTATCGTACAGGCATGCAGGGAAAGAAGGTCGCGGTCGAGGCAAAAGTTTTCTTGCACTCCCTTGGTGTCGCACTGGATGATGACCATGGCCCAATGCCGCTCAAGTTCGACCATGTTTGCAACTGCATTGTTGGTCGCCGCGTTGCATTGGCAGGTTGCCGCGGTGAGCACTTGATAGGTCTCTGTAGGTGCCGGCAGTGGCAACAGATCTCCATTGGTTGGAATCACATTGGCAATATCTGGTGGTGGCTGATTGCAGTCGCAGAGATCGTGGATGCAAGGCGCGCGAGGTGTACGAGGCACCCCGCACTTTGCACAAGGACAAGCGCAGCCTCCCACAATCGTTACGAACGACAATAGTACAACGATTGAAAGAATCCGTAGTTGCATGATAGCTATAGCAGGAGGTTCAAACGGACCACTGGGGTAGTTATCGAGAGACGCTTATGCCGCAGGCAACAGTTGCCCCATTTTTTCCGTAGAGACCGCTCAGGCAGACTTTAGCGGTTGCAAGCACTCTGCCGGCAAGGGAGACCTGCTGGGGAAGATACCGCTGAAACGGACTCATTTCTCGGCAATTGCACAGATCTGGAGCGGTTCGCCCTTACCTTTGACAGACTGGGGAGGTACAGGGATACAAGGGACCGTTTCCGGCAAAAGCTGCCTGGTAGCTTCCGTGATCAAGAGGGAGTAACCCAGCACTTTGGTCAGAGATTCCACCCGGGATGCGACGTTCACGGTGTCCCCAATTGCCGTGTACTCCTGACGCTTGGGGGACCCAATACTACCGACGATAGCCGGCCCGGTATTGATACCCACGCCGACCTGAAGCCCCGGCCAGCCTGCCTGCTCCAATTCGGCGCTTAAGTCGTCCAACCCACCAAGCATCTTTTGGGCGGCCATCACCGCCTGGACGGCGTGGTCCGTCTGCTGGAGTCCTATCCCGAACAGGGCCATGAATCCATCCCCGAGAAATTTGTTCACCATTCCACCATGGCTTTCAACCGTTTCTACCGCCGAGCGAAAAAAGATATTGAGCGCAGCCACGACTTCCTGTGGCGAATGGGTTGATGAATGGGCAGTGAAATCCCTTACGTCCACAAACATCACCGTAATTACCAGCTCGCTACCCACCAGTCCGTCCCCATGCTGCAGAATCTGCTCGGCAGCTTCCTGACCGACATGGCGGCCAAAAGTCTCCTGAAGCCGCTCGCGCTCTTGCAGTCCTTCCACCATGGAATTGAATCCATCGATCAAAGGGCCAAAGTCATCGGCCCGTTGCAAATTCACACGAACATCGAGATCCCCTTCAGCCACACGAGTTGAAGCGTCACGCAATTGACGTACGGGCACTGCCACGAGTTTGCTAAGCATCCAGGCCGTGGTGAGCCCGAAAGCAATTCCCACCAGGCCTACTGCCACGCCAAATGCCGGAGACTGATGAGTGGCATCCGGCACGATCAATAACAACACTAACGAGACGATAGGGCTCACCACTGCGGATAACGCCCACAAGATTCCTCGTGCCGTGATATCGAGGGGAACGGCCCCTGGAACCTTGGCCGGACTCGATTGGCGAAAAAACACGGGATAGAGCGCCCGTTGACTGACCAATTCGACCGCGAAAAAACTGTGAGTGATTGCAATTAGCGAAGAGGTGACAAAAGAAGTGACCAGGTGCCAGACAACAGCCGGCAATAACTTATCGGGCAACACATACAAAGCCAGAGGGAACACGGGGATACAGATCAACCAACTGACACCGGCGACGATTAAAATCCACCAAGGCAGATTGATGACTTTGCGTTGGGCAACTGCCAAGGTCTCAGGGTTCACCTTTTCTCCGAGCAACAACGATCTATGAATTCCCCGCAATAATAGCAGCGGAGTAGCCCAAAAGGCGACAGCCACAGGATAGACCAATAGGTTGAAGAGTTGCCAACAGAGGTCAAATCGCTCACGTTGAATCTCGGATAAAATCGGCCATATCTGCTGTTGGTTGTACATGATATTGAATGCGCTGCCGATCAAATTGGCCACAATGGGTGATATACCGACTAAGAGCAGGCCATGCCTCTGCACGAAAGTCCAATTTGGGAGATTCGCTGCGCCGTCGCTCGCTGTAGATTGCGGAGAGAGCTGCACGGGTTCTCCTTGCAAAGATTGCGTTCAATTCTTTTACACGATGACAGAGTTAATTTGCTGAATGATCACTTCGAATCCGGTTAAATCATCGAGGAGCAAATCAGGCTCTTCGGCTTGAAGTTGTTCGCGCGAGGCGCCACCGGTGCAGACTGCGATCGCATAAGCCCCAATACTCCGGGCACATTGCACATCAGCCGGTGTGTCACCAATGACAATGACCGATTCGGATTCAGAATCATGGTTCCGCTGAGGCTCTAATTGCGATTGTGAGCTGTAGGACCGAGCAGCCGAGAGTGCGGCGGCGGCAATGTCGTTGCGATCTGTCCAGTCATCTCCAAATCCGCCGAATGCAAATCGGTTCCAAAGTTGATAATAGGAAAGCTTGGCACGTGCACCTTCGGCAATGTTTCCAGTCAGAAGCCCTAACAAAACCTGGTCTGACTTTTCGAGTTCGTCGAGTAATTCAATGACCCCTGGCAAAACTGCACCTTGGCATTCGGGGAGCACTTCCACGAGTCGTGGCACAAATGCATTGACGAATCGGAGCCAACTTCCGTCATCGGCAACAATTCCATGAACGGTCATCAAATCTTCAGCAATGGCACGGTCACTACGACCTGCAAACAATACATCCGCTGAGATCTTATCGATGTGAAACAGTGTACGGAAGGTATCAGCAAACGCCCGCTGCCCTGCCCCTCCCGTTTGAATTAGAGTCCCATCAATATCGAATAATACAGTTACCATAGCTTGCCTGAGAATGATTGTTGAAGTCCGGCCAAATAAATACTTGGTGATCAGTTGGGTACGTGAGCATTATCGTCCAACAATATGCAAGTAGCTAATATCGCAAGCATTCAAGTTTGATTTGAACGGACTGAATTCTTGCCAATCTAACTACGCTTATGAACCCACCAGTTGCACATTTATGATAGATGTTCCTTCGCATTGTAAATGAGTGAGCTTCCACATGCGAGATGAAGCACTTGAGGAATCGGTCTGTTTGAGAACTACTTTAGTTCCGAAAGACCCAGGTTTTCCCGATGTTGATTTACAGAGAGAATGGCCTGAGGCTCAAGCTTAAGAAATTTCACCAATTGAGAATTTGTAATGCCGAGTCGACTTGCGGCAAGTGGAATTTGATAATTGAGGGAAGCCAAGAGATCCAAAGCTTCAGACAATAAAGCCGCAAAATCCTGATGTGACGTGCTAACAGAAATTCGACCTGCAGCAGTCCGACTGATCCATAATTGGCTTGGCAGCCACTTATCAGAGACTTCTGTTAGAGGAGTTCGCACCTGTAGTGCTAATTGAACGCGCAAGCGTTGTATGGCCGTCTCACGATTGAGAGCCTGGCTTCGGCGTTCTGAGGCCTCAGCACGAAGGTGCGAAGGGAGATGTTCCACAACGACGGCAGTCTCGACCTTATTCCGATGTTGACCTCCCGGGCCGGAGCGACGAGTTCTGTGAAACACGCAGTCTTTGAGCAATAGCTCAATCGGCATTTGAGCGGGATGAGTCAACACTCACCCCGCTTCGTCAGTAAAGCCGAACTTACTCAGCCGAGTGGAATCAATAGTAAAGGAACCCAGAAGGTTGTTATTTGCTCTCATAAGGAGCACTGGCCACAGAGCGCAGAATGTCGAGGGTGCAATAGAGTACAAATCCACCACAGGCAAAGAGTAAAGCTGGGCTAAGCATAGATAGTCTCCTTAATGCTAAAGAATGGTATTTTTCCGTCCACCACCTGAGTTGCTTAGGATGCATCTCAGGTCACTTTAGTGCGAATATGATGCCAAATGGGCCGAATCGACAAGCTTGCCCCAAAAGTGCATGAGTAGCTTATCTAATCAGAATAGCTTCCCAAAATGAGGCTCAGCATCAGCGCCCCACACTACAATTATTTTGCAGCAGTTACAAAACCCTGGCCCAGAATTGCATGGATTGCGAAGGAAGAAGTATTGCTAGGACAGCAAAGCAATCCACTCCTAAAATCAAAATCCATGTCAAGTTGCCAGGGCAATCCTTAATTCCAACCGTCGTTTGAGCGACCGCTTTTACGCTTTTCAGCGCGAGTCAGTTTGTCATCCAAGGGACTGATCTTGTACTTGATGGCCAAACGCGTCAGCAGGGTGGCCTTATCGGTTCCCAAGGTTTTCATGGCGGCGGCTTTGTGATTATCTACGGTACTCACTGCCAAATCTAGAATGTAGGCAATTTCTTCTACAATGCATCCCAGACTTACCAGCCGAACCACTTCCCGCTGCCTAGGAGTCAATGCGGCGATACGGTCTTTCATGCTATTCGACATATTTCTCTATTCTCTGTTTGTGGGTCTTGGAAATGGGGCAAAGGTGTAAACATGCTTAGAATGGCATCTTGCTTCCCTAAAGGGAATACCTCAATTAGGGGGAATGCCAGTCGATAAGTGTTTTCCTATCAATTTATTCTAATGCCTAATTAAGATAGGTCAAAATTTAGGAGTCCCCTATCGCCAAGGAGATGGAGGGTTCCAGGAAACAAGTTTTCCTGGCTTGTCGGTAAGACAAAATGACCTAACTATTCGCTTTTGCTGCTTTTGCACGATATGATATTTACGATCCAGAGAGGGTTGGGTGACCGCCGGTTCTCTAGGTGAGAACGGGAGGAAAGTCCGGGCACCTCAGGACAGGGTGGTGGGTAACGCCCACCGGTTGCAAGACTAGGGAAAGTGCCACAGAAAAGATACCGCCTAAGGGGAGCTGTCAGCCATATGCTCTCGGCCCTATCCGAATAAGGTCGAGAGCTAAAGGCTGACGGCTCCCCCGGTAAGGGTGAAAAGGTGCGGTAAGAGCGCACCAGCAAACGGGGTGACTCGTCTGGCTTGGTAAACCCCACCCGGTGCAAGGCCAAACAGGGAGCAGAGCCTGTCCGGCTCGCTATGACTTCCGGGTAGGCCGCTAGAAGCCACGGGCAACTGTGGCTGTAGATGAATGGTCGCCGATCCGTCTTGGCGGATTACAGAACCCGGCTTACAGATCCTCTTTGGATACTTATAAAAACGAGGAAGCCCCGACCGACGAGTTCGGCCGGGGCTTTCCCGAACATTCTACTTTAGAGACTCTTCAACCGGTGCCTCAAGACAACCTATCGGCAAGCCTTAAAATCGGGGCTGAGCTGGCTTGAATGGCATCTGCAGAGTCTGTGGCTGGTGATTCGCAACCGCTGTCTGGGGTTGATAATTGCCTTGTGAAGGCTGCGGTTGGGAAACCTGGCTACCTAGCTGATGATTTGTCGCCGGCCGGTGCTGAGCGGCGGGTGCAGCCGATTGAGCCGATTCTTTGGCATTTCCCGATCGTTCGTTGGGGATCATCTCCTCGCCAATCACCTGCAGGAGTTTGGAAATGCATAGTTTGTTCATGCTGGTACGCAGGTCATGGGCCTCGGTCCGCAGGTATTCGTGCATGCTCTTGGGCAGGCGGACGGTAATCACTCGGGTGGGTTCTGAATCGGGATCCGAAGAGTTTCGCTTCTCCCGCAACTTGACCAGCATTTTTTGAATTCGTTCGAATTCATCGGTTTGCTCGAACTTGGTGAGCTCCTCAAAGGAGGGAAACCGGGTCCGAACTATTCCGTCTATACCGAGAACTTCACGAAAAAAGGTCACCCAATCAGGATCTTGACGATAAAGATTGTCGGCGACTTGTAGAACTTCCCGATAGGTTTCTTGAGCTTGGGCTAGCACGATAAGTGTCTCCTTACGCTTTCTTGCAGGGTTTCCGTGTCGAAGTGCCCCTACGGCCTCCGTGTTTGCTCCCAGTATCAGCTAGCGAGCAAATGAATCACGTAGACCCTTGCACTGCTTGCACTTACGTCGAATGACTAGGGCTGCCTATTTTCGGGCACCTGCTGCCTAATAGGGGTAAACGCCTGAATGCCTAAGAAATAGGCAGGCAACGATGTCCCGTTTTCCGGTCTGTCCACTAAATTCGCTCTAAACTCTCGGACAATTTGGATTTGCTAGCAGAAGTGGTAAATCCAGCAAAAAAGGCGGCCTATCTGGCCGCCTTTTCCGGGCTCTCAGTTAGTTAAGCAGGTTCTAAGAAACCTCTTCTCGACATTTCTCCAGCAATCGTTTGGTGAGCATGACCCCCTCCACTTCGGTTTCCGGTACAGCTCCCTCCCATTCGATACCTATGTACCCGTTGTAACCTGCATCAAGCACGATCTGAACCATTTTTTTATAGTCTATTTCGGCCTCGTCCCCCTGCTCGTTAAATACATGGGACTTCGCGCTTACAGCCTTAGCAAAGGGCATCAGTTCCTCGACCCCCTGGTATTTGTCGTACCACACCCCAGGGCTAGTCTGAAAATTGCCAAAATCTGGCAAAGTGCCGCAGTTCAGCATGTTTACTCTGCGAATTACCCCAACCAACCAGGCTGCATCGGACGAGAATCCGCCGTGGTTCTCAACGAGCACATTAATCTCTTGTGGGGCAGCATAATCGCAAAGTTTACGCAAACCATCGGCTGCTAGCTTGGCCTGTTCTTCTCGAGACCCTTCGGAACGGGCATTCACCCGGATCGAGTGGCAACCCATGCGCTTGGCCACATCAACCCAGGGGTAATGCTTCTCTACTGCCAGCTGACGTTTGCTAGCATCTGGATTACCCAAATTGCCCTCCCCGTTGGGAATGTCAACCATAATGAGAAGCCCTTTGACACCTGCGTCTTCGCTTCTCTTGTGCATTTCGTCCATGTAGGCACGATCCTCGGCCTTATCTGCATAGGGTCCCATCCAGTATTCCACAGCATCCACGTCGAAATTTTTCTTACAAAAAGGCCCAAAATCCCTTGGATCGAGCTCGCCCCGAGCAATCATCCGGTGCAGGGAGTATTCGGCGACAGAGATCTTGAATGGCATGGGGGAATCCTCTTCAGCGCCAAGTAGGGTTGAGGGAAAGCTCCCGAGAGAGATTCCGGCCCCGGTGGCTCCCAGAGTCGCCAGGAAATCTCTTCGATCAGGGTTAGATGGTTGGATCATAGCAGAAGTCCTCAATAGAACAGGAATATTTGCGAACAGAATTGCCGTCAGTGACTAAATATAGAAGCAGGCGAATTCCGTAACAACTGGCTTAGGGGAGAGCAATTACCGACTTGTACCAATTTACCGGCTACAGCCGACAGATGAGGCCTGTTACGATGGCCCATTGACGAATCAGTAAGGCTACGTCAAAAATCGGCTGCTACCTGCTTGGGGTTCTTCGCTTGTAGGAAAGGGCCCAATAATGCGATGAATTAGAGAGAGAAACTGCTATGACCTCACCCACATCGGGCCGACCAATAAAGAAGTCAGGGGACCGACTGGAAGTCCCAAACAACCCTACAATCCCATTTATCGAGGGAGATGGCACAGGCCCAGATATCTGGCGGGCCAGCCAGCTTGTATTCGATGCCGCAGTTGAAAAAGCTTACAGAGGCGAACGTCGCATTCATTGGCAGGAAGTTCTCGCAGGCGAGAAAGCATTTAACTCGGTTGGAAATTGGCTGCCAGACGAGACTCTTGAAGCCTTCCGCACGCTTCTTGTCGGAATCAAAGGTCCTCTGACTACTCCCGTGGGAGGCGGCATACGTTCACTCAATGTGGCGCTTCGACAAATTCTGGATCTTTATGTCTGTCTCAGGCCCGTCCAATACTTCAGCGGTGTTCCCTCGCCTGTAAAAGAACCGGAAAAGACTGACATGGTCATCTTCCGGGAGAACACTGAGGACATCTATGCCGGCATCGAGTTCCAAGCTGGAAGCGACGACTGTCAGAAATTCAGCAAGCTTTTCTCGGAAGCCTTTCCAGACCAGTGGAAGAAGGTCCGCTTTCCCAATTCTGCCGGCATCGGTATCAAGCCAGTCAGCAAGGAAGGCACCACGCGTCTCGTGCAGGCCGCTATTCAATATGCCATCGACAACCAACGCCGCTCGGTAACGCTGGTACATAAAGGCAACATCATGAAATTCACTGAAGGTGCATTTCGTGATTGGGGTTACGAATGTGCGCGCGTTCACTTTGGAGCGAAGGAGCTTGATGGTGGGCCATGGTGTGAGATACCCCAAGGCAAGCCTGGTGCAGGCATCGTAATTAAAGACGTCATCGCCGACGCGATGTTGCAACAAATCCTCACTCGACCTGCTGATTATGATGTGATCGCCACACTCAATCTTAATGGAGACTACATTAGCGATGCGCTAGCTGCCTGTGTCGGTGGCATCGGCATCGCACCGGGGGGCAATATCAACTATCAAACCGGACACGCCATCTTCGAGGCAACTCACGGCACTGCTCCTAAATATGCAGGCCAAGACAAAGTAAATCCCGGTTCGGTGATCCTTTCCGGAGAAATGATGTTACGTTATCTCGGCTGGACCGAAGCGGCTGATCTTATCATTCGCGGGCTCAACGGTGCGATTAGTGCCAAGACTGTCACTTACGACTTCGAGCGACTCATGGAAGGCGCTACGATCCTCAAGTGCAGCGAGTTCGGCGATGCGGTCGTCAAACATATGAATTAGTCGTGCCGAAATGGTATTTTGCCATGTTGCATCGCGGTACACGGCCCTGACGAGCTGCATGCAATCATTCCTTGACAACTTTCGTCCAGCATTTTCTACTAAAACTCTCGTAATAACCAATCACTGTTGTTCGTAGAAAACTTTGTCATCTCCATTGAAAGAGGTCCGCTTCCAATGAGCTATCGTCCAGTTATTTGCTTCACTGTCCTATTATTATTTGCTGGGTGTCTTGTTCAGCCAGCAGAGGCTGTCATTCAGTTCCAAAAAGAATTTGTCAAACTCTATGTCGGCGACGACAAAGAAAGCGACTGGGCGATTCAAGTCAAAGAAGCCAAGTGCTGGGTTTGTCATCAAGGTAAATCTCGCAAGCAGCATAATCCTTATGGTGTGCACTTTCTGCCCTTGCTCGATCGAAAGAAAGATGCCAAGAACCCTGAAAAGATCATCGAGGCTCTCGAGAAAGTCGCGGCAATGCACTCCGTGGAAGGTGATGATACAAGTCCTACTTACGGCGAACTAATCAAGGCGGGTAAACTGCCTGGCGGCCCACTCGAAGAGTGCAAAAAAGAACCTGAAACGAGTGAATTGTAACCCAGCCCCGCTGGAAAGAGGCACCTGGCTATCCTTCAAAGCCAATAAAGTCAATTGCCTCCGCCTGTGCGCTGACGTTGTCGTGCTGTAGGTCTGCTCTTATTTTTGGTATTCGTGACCATCGCAACGTGCCAGTCATTAATATAATGACGACGATCAAGAGCCAAAAAGTTTCCAGAAGTGTTCTGCGATTGCAATCTCCCAATACAATGCTGATCAGTCGCTGGAGCAAGAGAATCATTCCAGTTAATGCTGCGACGAACGCTAGTGAACCTGCCAGGCTCCCCCCCATCAATGAGTTGCGTGCCGCTGAAGATGTACTAGCCAGTAGCCATATACCTACAGGGATCTGTAACAATGTGGATAGCAATGCCGCGATTCCCGCGCGACGAATGATTCTCTGAAATAGGGCCGTTGGTTCTGACACTTGAGAAGCGAGCAACAGCGTTGCACATCCCGCCACCACGATCGATGATAGACCGAAGTGGAACGACAATGCCAAAACATGTCCCTTCGACATCAATCCAAGCACTGCCGATCGAGTGAGAATGGGCTCGGTGGACCAATGGGGATTCACTGTCAATTGTCCGATGACTGCCATCAGTGGTGGAAAATGGTAGAGCAGATTGGTCGCAGACAAGATGGCCAACAGCTTCCCAAGCCATGGCCTGTCTTGCAATCGATTCCAAGTCAAAGCCAATGGCAGTAAACAGGCTAGCGAAAAAGTTAATTCTGCGGCGGCAAAACCGTAGGCACGCATCGGGAATCTGGCCAGAGCTTGCGAAAGTCCGTCACCTGGTAAAACAACCCAGAGCAATCCGCCGGTTACCATACCGACCAGATAGGCGACAACTGACCAGCGTATCATCCGCGGGAGCAAATCCCTTCCCCGTCCATTTCCGTCACCGTGGCTCCCCCAGGGAATCCACAAGAAGCAGAGCGGCCCCGCACTCGCCAAATTCATCGCGACCAGATGAGTCGCCAGGATTAGTGTTGCCAGCAGTTCAATTACCATTCAATACACTTCTCACTGCCAAGGAAAAACCCGGGGAAGGAATTCTCCGCCGTCAGCAGGCCATTGTCAGTAGTTTTCCACAGACTACAAACCACTGAGATTGGATAATTTGGCCCTAGACAACCCGCTGCCAAAAAAGATACCATCGAAGGCTCGCCATGTATAAGGGCATGGGCGATTAGCTCAGTTGGCTAGAGCGCCACGCTTACAACGTGGATGTCGGGGGT